>HotLOscill_hetero_coDRAFT_1000019_pt1 | contig 199801 bp, 148 predicted proteins | sample HotLakmetagenome_2_FD_10650 | JGI IMG/M metagenome (IMG submission 10650)
TCCAATCCAAAAATGATTCTGCTTCGCGCATGCTTTCCCTCCATATCGTTCGCGTTCGTTTCTTTATAGAGTCGCGAAACCCGGAAATCTTACATCGACCTGCACAACTTTCGGAACGAAAGGGGGTATTTAAGACGATACCGAACCGCCCGCCGCACTGAACGTACCTCCTATAAATCGTAAGAGAGCCTGCGCACCGACTCCTGAACCGATCCCCGGCAAAGGCGATTATAGACATTGAAACGTTGGCTATAATATCGTATCGTCGTTAAGTAAATAAAGATCGAAGCGTAGTACCCAAGATGCCGCTTCAACGTGCACCCCACCCATAAAGAAAGCATGAATCTATTCGTCGGAAATACCGATTTCGACTGGTACAGCTACCACGTGCGCAGAACCGATGTGGAGGAGGTCAACTTCTGGCGACCCATGGGTAACGCCGGGTTCAGTACCCTCAAAGAAGGCGAACTCTTTTTCTTCAAACTCAAAAAAGCACACCAGGGGAAAATCGTTGGGTTCGGACAATTTCTGATGTTCCAAAAAATGCGCGTACTCGATGCGTGGGACACCTTCGGCTTCAATAACGGAGTCAGCTCGCAGCGGGAAATGATGCACCGCATCGATTACTACATGCGGAAAAACGGAGGAGGGTCGGCCTCCCTACACCATGAAATCGGCTGTATCATTGTCACGAATCCGGTTTTCTTTCCGAAGGAATATTGGGTGGATGCGCCCGAAAACTGGAAAGATCAAATTGTAACGGGTAAAACCTACGCCATTCAAGATTCCGTAGGACGGCGAATCTACAACGATAGTCTTGCAATGGCGGAACTACTCCGCATGCCTTTGGTCGATGATCTGTTCGGATCAACCACCATTCTTGACGAGGGCGATCGGTACGGAGAACCCATGCTTACCCGTCCACGACTCGGACAAGGAGGATTTCGACTAAAGATAAAATCCATCTACGGAAAATGTGCCGTCTCCGGTGAGCACTCCACCCCCGTACTTGAAGCGGCACACATTAAACCGTATGCCCAGGAGGGAAGTCACGATATTCAAAATGGGATATTGTTGCGGTCGGACATCCATAAACTCTACGATCGCGGATACGTCACTGTGGATCCGGACTACACCTTCCGCGTCAGCTCCCGCCTCAAAGACGAATTTAACAACGGAAAAACCTACTACGAACTCGAAAACCGCAAAATCTGGCTACCCGGAGACCCGGAGTACTGGCCCAGCCGTGAGAATTTAGAATACCACCAGCAGGTTTTGTTTCGGGGGTGAGATTGCCACTTTTAACTAACATCGATTAGCTATGCAAATACTTCATGAGCACGATCTCCCTATGAGTCTTCGGGTGATTACCAGTCTGGATAAGCGGCGCAAAGTGTATAAAAAAGTAGGTTGGCTCTATGTTTTGCGGAACAGAGCACTGAGTGGGTCATATCTAAAGGTTGGTATGACGTCAAAATTTCCATACCACCGACTAGCAGAGCTTTCAAAATCAACTTCTATACCAACCGATTTCGAACTTGTATACTACGTACATGTAGGTCATATTAACCATGCGGAACAATACGCGCATTCGGTGTTAGCAGACTACCGTGTCTCCAAAAGAAAAGAATTTTTTGACACCACCATTGCTAAAGCTGTTCACGCAGTAGATACAGCTTCCAGAATTTTTCCGCTATTGATATATGACAAAAACGGATCCATACTATCTCAACCGGAGCAAGACCTGAAACCGAAAGTTTTGCGATGTACTTCGTGTTCAACGGTTAATCGAGTTCGTAATTTATTGATCTCAGTCAGAGTAAAGTGCGCCAATTGTGCCGAAGTCATCATTGGATAGTTAAAATCAACTTGTTGATTGATAGGACAGGGAAAACATGTAAGCTACGTGCTATTGATATATTCGGCTAAGGCTTTTCTAACTCTCGATAATCGCATTCAATGCTGCATCGATTTCACGCCAAGGCTTATCTAAATTGATAGTTCGAATTGCTACGTCATGCTTACCCCACCTGTAAGCATATGAAAAATCGTTATTTCGAGCTGCATAGAGTAATAAACCCTTTAATGCTTTGTTATGGCCATTTGCAAAATGGGTCATATAGCTAGTTAGCTGATACAAATGACCAGAATGTAAAGATTCCCTGTTTCCTGATTCATATTCCCTGAATCCGGTGGCTCTTCCATAAAATTTGGTGTCAGCAATAACTATCTGATCTGATTTTTCAATTACAATATCTGTACGCATGATGGGCAGTATATCTCGTGATGCTGCATCCGTGGGATTAAAATTCCAGTGGATGTTTGTCGCTCCAACCTTAGCATCAGTCAAGTGGCGGGTGTAATAATTTCGTACAAAACTTTCGAACAGCCGGGCTAAAGCTGCGTGATCACGTTCGTAGTCGATGAAAAGAGTAGCATTCCCTACTTGGTGTACAGAGATTTGGGAGGCGATTAATTTGCAGATATGTATCGCCAGTTGGTAGTAGCGGTTGCTTCGGGTGTATCCAATGTTTATAGATACGATTCCAGAAGGATCCAGAATTGGTACATCACCCAATTTGATGAAAAAGCCACGAAGTTGTTTTCTTGTGGAGGCTGTGATATCATATGATCTCAATAAATAAGTTAAAGTCGATTTTAAAATGATATTTAGTGTAGTATGTGTTGAAAGCTCATCAAAATTACATGATACACTAGTATGTTTGAGATACATCAAACGCGCTGTTTCACGAACATTGATTCTACCTCTCACCTTTTTTAGAACGTCAAACTCAGGCTTGTAATCAACTTGCAGTCCTTTTCTGAATATGTAACTGCACTCAACCAATAGTAACCTGGAAAACCACTCAATAGGGGATTCAAAGTCGTCAATGCCCGATTCCTTGTGCTTGCTTGTAATCGGAATATCCCATGCATAGCTAAGCATATAACATAGGTTCTCAATTGGTATAGCTGAACTCATGCCATCAACAACTCCGTGATTAAACGACGTACTTTTTTCTCGTCGTCGAACCAATATTCATGCAGAAGAGGCTCGATTTCAAAACGGATTATTTGTTCAAACTTTCGTTTAGGGTCATCAATAGGTTGACCTGTACAGAAATAGCTTTGACCAATACAAAATGACTCGCCTAGACTTGAATCTGACCGAATCTGTTCATTAAGCCACTCGATTTTTTCAACCCATTTTTCAGCAATACCCTCATTCAGCCCCAAGTGCTGTAGATATTTTTTAAATGCAGCATTCAGCTGGGGGTCCATCGTTATAAACACAAACCTGCGTCTAAGTGCATAGTCTACCATTGCCAAGGAACGATCAGCTGTATTCATAGTTCCAATCAGATACACATTCTCCGGTATGTAGAATTCGGGCTCATTATCCCGGAAATAAGGCAGGGTGAGTGCGTGAGCTGGTCCTCGCTTATCATGCTCAATCAAAAGCATCAGTTCGCCAAACACCTTGCTCAGGTTGCCTCTGTTAATTTCATCTATTACCATGAAGTACTTCAGTTCCGGATTTGCACGTGCCTGTTCGCATACGTCCATGAACAATCCATCGCGTAGCTCAAATTTATCTTTGACCGGACGGTACCCCCGGATGAAGTCTTCATAAGAGTATGATGGATGAAACTGAACGGTCGTGATACGATCGTTATCTTTTTCACCCATGATATACCAGGCTAAACGCTTTGCAAAGAATGTTTTTCCGGTACCGGGTGGACCTTGAAGAATGATGTTCTTTTTATACAGGAGTAATTCGACAATTTCATCTACCTTGCCGATATCCATGAAGAGGTCATTTTGGATATCATCACGGGTATAGAGGATATTCTCACCAGTCAATTCAAGTTTTGCCACATCCAATTCCTGCGACTCGCCAGAAGTATTTCCATTACTATCATCTTTCTCCCCATATTCATCCGGCTCAGTGTCGTTCATGCGTTTATTTACCCACAAAATATCTTGGAATATGAGTAAGGAAGAATCCCAGTTAAATGGATGGCCATCAATGCGTTCATCGATGAGTGACTGCAGTTCCTTGTCGCGACTAATAGTATCTCGAAATTGTTCAGCCAGCTGGGAGTAGTGCTCGTACTTAAGCCCTGCCAAAGCAGGTTTATCACCGGAAACCTGTTCCAGGAGTAATTGGTAGATGTCATTTTTGTAAATGGGATATCGATCTGGGAACATAGATGCAAGGATTACCGACATCTGACGTTCATCGAAGTGTTGTTTGAATGGTTTAGCCGTATCGTCTGATATCTGCCGGGCAATTTCTTCCGCCATTTGCCTGGCCGCACTAAAACGAGCTGATAGGCTCATTTCATGATTTGAAATCGTGGTGAAAATGTCTTTAATCGCATCCGGATTGTAGCTTGCCATGTAGTGAAAAGCGCTTAAGCCGATGTGATAAAACAACCTGGTATGTTCAGAGAAACACTCTTTTAACATAGCACCAAAGTTTTCGGCATCCATGTCAAAATGGCGTTGAAAATGAGAGATAGCTTTCCACTTAAATATCTCATCGTCTACCGGAGCTGTTCCCCAGTACTCTTTATATCGATGTATTAGATGCTTGAAATAGAATGTTTCAGAATCCTTTAGCAGTTCTTCACGTAAAGTAGGACTGGTGATAAGCTCTTCCAATTCGTGGTTATGGTACTTTTTATAGTTGGTAGATTTCCTGAGGTCGCTGTAAATCCCTGCCATTGCTAGCAACCCACTTAGTAGTTCATCTTTCTGGCGAATAAACTGTTTGGCACTGACCGTAACGGCAACCACATCGTCATCTTCACCCTTCTGAAGTGCAAAAGAGTTGTCGCTAATTCGTTCAATCTCTTTAATCTTAATTGCGTCAGATTTGCGCATTGTTATCCAGAGTTTGTCTTTCCCCTGTTTGTTATACAGAGCCAGAACAAGCCGGGCATGGAGGTTAACACCCAGCCTCCATTTTGGGTTGTTTAGTACTGTCACGGCGGTTTTGGGGTTATCCCTAGTCAAGCCAAGATGGTGGTAGAGTTTTTCAGCAGCATCTAAAAAATGGATGAGGTGCTCTTCTCGCTCTAGTCGTTGGATGACTTGCCGTAGTTTATTCATACACAAAGACGTTTTGTTAAAGGGGATGCGAATGGTTGCAGCAATATAATTGATATGATCTTTGCTACATAATCGTTAACAGTCGAATCAATTAAGCATTGATACACAAAAAGATATACAATCACTCTTAAACAGTATCCGCTATATACTCATAAATATTATCATCCACAGCCCGATCGAGCTTGAAGACTAACTTAACCACTGAGACCTTATTACCATTATAATCCTTCAGATGGGTTTCTTCAAAGGACTCGTCAATAGGTTTCACATCTCCCATGAAATAGAAGTCGGTTCCCTCATCGTTGCTTTTTTTGATGAATAGTGGAATACGCATTCCAGAAGCTTCATTGCTGCCAAATAAGTCATTCGAATCACTATGGCTATTGCGAATTGCGACCACATCAGGACTCTTTAAATTTCGATTGGATTTAGACATCCATTGAAATTCTTGTCTATTAATAAACACATCATCATAATTGGTTGTGGCAGAGATGTTGTCATGCTTATGATAATTCACAAATACCGGACAATTCTCTTTATTCGGAGCAATTATATAACCACCTACATTCTGTGCTAACGGATTCTTATCCCAGTTTAGAATTCGGAATACGTCCTTTCGCGAATACTTGCGATACAGCTGAAAACCATCAAAAAAATGATCACTATTGAAATCCGCATCATATAATTTGATGGCACAACGAATGTTGTCTAACAGGTATGCTTTGAATTGCTCATTTCGGAGTCTATCTACGAGCGATTCATGCAATTCAATGCTATTGCCATCGTAGGACAGGTTTTTAAACCCAAATATGTCAGATATCCGCTTAAGCTTGCCTTCGAAGTTTTGGGTGACAAAGCTCAAATTGACATTATTCACAGCGGAAGCTATAGTCGCATCGGATGGTTGGTATCCATAGCGTTCCTTTATAAATGCCCGAAAATCATCATGGGTTATAGATCCATGTGTGATGAGTAAATGAAGGAGATGCGATTCTTCTATACGCTTTGTGTTATTTACTTCAGTAGACAAAAACGCAAGGAGGCGACTGGATTCATCGTCAATATTAAACTCGATATCACGCTCAACGGACTTCACAAAATTGAAATACGATTTCTTTGCATCAACAAACGTAAACGGATCCCTTGATCCATGTTCTACAAAGTCGCACATACTTGGGATGTGCCCCAACTTATATTTCAAGAGCTGATAATCATTCTTCATATCCTTCGAAAGATTCAGCTTCGCACTATCAATCGCTTCATAAATCCGCTCTTTGGTAATCTTGTCGAAGTTAATCGTAGAACTACCAGGGATGGACTGACTTCCAGTAGACATCAGCTTCCGAAGGGTGTCTTTGTTGTAGCTGTTATCGCCGTAAAGGGCTATTGGCACCAAGTAGTTTCGCTGATAATTACCAATGAAGTCAATTACAGTTAAGTATTCCTTGCCATCGATCTTTCGAAGTCCTCTACCAAGCTGTTGCACAAAAATGATAGCCGATTGGGTAGGACGAAGCATAATGATCTGATTAACGCGCGGAATATCAATTCCCTCGTTAAAGATGTCTACCGTAAATATGTAGTCTATTTTGACAGCTGGATCATCGCTTTCCAATCGCAAAATAGCCTTTGATCGTGCTTCTTCTTGATCTTCGCCGGTTAACGCAATGGTTTTATATCCTCTCTCATTGAACAACGCAGACAAAGCACGGCACTCGTCTTTTCTGGAGCAAAAAATTAGGCCTCGAACGTTTCCATCATCACAGCCATAAAACGTTGCTTTATCTATAATCCTGTTAACACGTTCTTCAGCAGTTAGTAAATTGAAATCTGCAGCGTCATCGACCAAGTTTCCGTCAATGGATAAGTCCGAAACCCCATAATAATGGAAGGGACTCAGCATATCTTCTTCCATAGCCTTGTGCAAACGGATTTCATAGGCGATGTTGTAATCAAATAACTTGAACACATCTAATCCATCCGTTCGCTCGGGCGTAGCGGTCATGCCTAATAAGAAATCCGGCTCAAAATAGCCCAGGATTTTTTGGTACGAGGTTGCGCCAGCACGATGAGTCTCGTCTATGACGATGTAGTCAAAATGATTCTTAGTGAAACGCTTAAGGTGTTCATCCTTAGAAAGCGTTTGAACAGTGCTAAAAATAAAATCGGCATACATATCTTGTTCACTACCGGAATAAAGGCCGGTTGTGATTTTGCCTTTGAACAAAGCCTCATATGCTTTCATGGAAGCTTCTGCGATATTTCGACGATGCACAACAAAAAGAAGCTTTCTCGGTTTCGATTCACGCACATCAAATGCTGACAGATAGGTTTTTCCTGTACCCGTGGCCGAAATCAGCAAGGCTTTCTTTTTTCCCGCTTCTCGGAGATGACGAATATTGGATAATGCATCACGTTGCATCAAATTAGGCTTGATCTCGCGATACTCAATGTCATACATTTTCTCGCGTAATCGTTTGTTGTGCTCAATTAGCTGTTGAAATTGTTTTTCATAGCGATCAATGAATGCATCATCTACTACCGTAGACTGTTTAAAGTCCAAAGCAAATTCACGTGCGGTTTGGGAAATGAGATCACTATGTTCCGTAGCCGTAACCTTAAGGTTCCACTCTCTATTTGAGCTGAGCGCGGATGCGGTAAGATTGCTGCTACCAATGATCAGGTCGAAAAGGTCTCCCTTTCGGAAGAGATAGCCTTTAGAATGAAAATTCCCCTCCGTAGCAATGCGAAGCTCGATATTCTTGAATTGCTTTAGTCGACGAAGGGCTTCGGGTTGGGTAAAGTTCAAATATTGTGAGGTTAATATTTTACCCTTGATATTTGCGTCGTTAAGCTCTTTCAACGTTTCTACAATGGTTGCAACGCCACTTGTTGTAATAAAGGCGACCGAAAACCAGAATTCATCGCAATTTTTTAGCTCTTTTAGAATTGTGGCAAGAACTTTCTTTCCAGCACGATGGTCATTCAGAATGAGATACGGTCTGAACGCTTGATTTGACTCAAGTTTCCGGTTAACGAATCCAGTGTGAAGACTTTGAATTAGATTGTGATAGGTATTCATCTATTCACGTTAACCTGTCTTGGTCGTTTACAATCTTATGCACAATTGGGATGTCGGCTGCGGCCCAGTCTATCGATGAAAGCTCTTCTTTGGGAAGCCATTTGAAGTCGATATGTTCACTTAAAGTGGGATCTTGCTCAATGGATGTACACAGGTAGGCATGCATGGTGAGCTTGAAATCAGGATAGGTGTGTGTGACGGTCGTAAAATATTCTAGGTTCCCGATGTTCATTTCGAGCTCTTCGCGTATTTCCCGAGTTAATGCACTCGTTCTTGTTTCGTCTTGTTCGATTTTTCCGCCCGGAAACTCCCATTTTTTAGAAATGTAATCTAAATAAGATTCTCCACGACGCACGCAGAGATAGCGATTTTGATGCGTGATGATAGCTGCTACTACTTCAATTTGTTTCACTGACAATACGTTTAAACTCGTGATCTATGTTAAGTTGGCAATATATATACTGCACATCTCTTTATATAGTAAAAGTTGGACGATATCGCGAGATTGTTATAGTGCGTTAACCCCATCACCCCCGAAACGCCTCCATCCCCCGCGTATCAATCAAATATGCACACCGCTTCTGCAGCGACTGAAGCGCTCCATCAACGCCAGCCTCCCGAGCAACGCCCAGTCCTTCGTACACTTCCTGCCAAAATAGGGCCTCGTAACTCGACTCGAATTGCTTCCACACTACCCCAATCCGATCCGCACTGCGCCATACCAATTCAGGCGCCGGAATCTTATCGGATTTCTGGGCATTCACCGCGGGCGTGACCGGAACCAAATTCCAAAGACTGTTATTCCGGGTCAGAGTAAACGGTAACATGTGATCGATATGGCGAATATCGGCCGGTCGACCGGTCCACACACAGCGCTGAACCGACTGCTCGAATACCTTCCTGGCCAGCACCACATCCCGGTCGCCAATCGGATCCGCTCGCAACAGCGTCAAAACCGTTTCTTCGGAAACCACCTCGGCGCCCTCACTCCGTCGCGAAATGGATGCCGTAAACGACGCCCATCCCGATAAAATGGAATCCTCTCCAACCAGCAACCCGCCCAACGCGTCAATGACTTCATGCAATTCGGGATGGATGTACACATCGCCAGCCTCCTTAAGCAGCGACCCGTAACTCAGTCCTTTGATACTTCCTTTCTGCGCATGAACCAGAGAGTAGGGCTCATTAAACACGGAATACCCCAAGTGAAACATGGGCATCTTGTAGATCGTGTCGGCGATTTTGCGAAGCATAGCCCGAACCTCAGGACAAACCGCCTCCGGAACCTGGTCTCTCAACAGATCAAAGTACAGCTGCGCGAATCCACCCCTCGACGTGTAATAGGATATCACCGCCGTGAAGTCCCGGCGAATGGCCATCGTTTTTCCCTTCTCCAAGCGACTCGATTCGCCGTTTTTCTGAGGAATGAACGCATCGTGCTCGAAAATTGGGTAGTAGTACTGAAGCCAATACCAAACGAGTAGTCCGAACGGGTAACGGTACAAATAGGGCGCTGTTCGTAGTGGACCTCCGGTTATAATGGAAGAGCTGGAAGTATCAGTTGGAGGATGACTTTCGTCATCGAACCGTTGGTTGTCATGGAGTTCGGCGGCGTTGATACTATTCCGATAAGCGGGATTTAGTCCATCGGCATTACCTGTAAATAGGTTATCCGACCACCGTTTATGCGCCATTTGTTCGGTAATAATCTGCACCAAAGCCCGGAGCAGCGCGAACTTATAGGTCGAGTCCTTGGCGTCTCGTCGGAGAATCGCGTTAATGATATGAGCGTTAATCTTCACGAAGTCCTATAGTTGCGTTGTGGGAGTGAAGGCAAATAACGAACTTGCCGGTACAAAGTAAACGAAAATCCGTGCACGGGAGGACGGCACCAACGATGAGTGTATTCAGCGCGAAATCCAACGAAGAGCGACTCTTCGAAAACGAACACTTTTACATTATGAACGATGGGTTCCCGGTGAGTCCGGGACATCTGCTGATTGTGAGCAAGCGGGAAGTGGCGGATTTTTTCGACCTGACGATGGAGGAACAGTCGATGCTGCCCGAAACGATTCGCGAAGCCCGGAAACTTATTGAATCCGGAAGGATGCGCCTGGTTGGTGAACGACCTGAATCCGGCCTCGAAGTCTTGCTTGACAACCCGCCCGACGGCTACAACATCGGCATGAACTGCGGCACCGCTGCCGGACAAACCATCATGCACTTCCACTGCCATGTAATTCCGCGATACACTGGAGATACTCCCAATCCGCGAGGCGGAATCCGCCACTGTATACCAGGCAAAGGCGATTATTGACATTGAAACGTTGGCCATTATATCGTATCGTCGTTAAGTAAATAAAGATTGGAGCGTATTGGCCTAGATGCCGCTTCAACGTGCACCCCACTAACAAAGAAAGCATGAATCTATTCGTCGGAAATACCGATTTCGACTGGTACAGCTACCACGTGCGCAGAACCGATGTGGAGGAGCTCAACTTCTGGCGAACCATGGGTAACGCCGGGTTCAGCACCCTCAAAGAAGGCGAACTCTTTTTTCTTTAAACTCAAAAAGCCCACCTTGGGGAAACCATGAAGCGGCACACATTAAACCGTATGCCCAGGAGGGAAGTCACGATATTCAAAATGGGATATTGTTGCGGTCGGACATCCATAAACTCTACGATCGCGGATACGTCACTGTGGATCCGGACTACACCTTCCGCGTCAGCTCCCGCCTCAAAGACGAATTTAACAACGGAAAAACCTACTACGAACTCGAAAACCGCAAAATCTGGCTACCCGGAGACCCGGAGTACTGGCCCAGCCGTGAGAATTTAGAATACCACCAGCAGGTTTTGTTTCGGGGGTGAGATTGCCACTTTTAACTAACATCGATTAGCTATGCAAATACTTCATGAGCACGATCTCCCTATGAGTCTTCGGGTGATTACCAGTCTGGATAAGCGGCGCAAAGTGTATAAAAAAGTAGGTTGGCTCTATGTTTTGCGGAACAGAGCACTGAGTGGGTCATATCTAAAGGTTGGTATGACGTCAAAATTTCCATACCACCGACTAGCAGAGCTTTCAAAATCAACTTCTATACCAACCGATTTCGAACTTGTATACTACGTACATGTAGGTCATATTAACCATGCGGAACAATACGCGCATTCGGTGTTAGCAGACTACCGTGTCTCCAAAAGAAAAGAATTTTTTGACACCACCATTGCTAAAGCTGTTCACGCAGTAGATACAGCTTCCAGAATTTTTCCGCTATTGATATATGACAAAAACGGATCCATACTATCTCAACCGGAGCAAGACCTGAAACCGAAAGTTTTGCGATGTACTTCGTGTTCAACGGTTAATCGAGTTCGTAATTTATTGATCTCAGTCAGAGTAAAGTGCGCCAATTGTGCCGAAGTCATCATTGGATAGTTAAAATCAACTTGTTGATTGATAGGACAGGGAAAACATGTAAGCTACGTGCTATTGATATATTCGGCTAAGGCTTTTCTAACTCTCGATAATCGCATTCAATGCTGCATCGATTTCACGCCAAGGCTTATCTAAATTGATAGTTCGAATTGCTACGTCATGCTTACCCCACCTGTAAGCATATGAAAAATCGTTATTTCGAGCTGCATAGAGTAATAAACCCTTTAATGCTTTGTTATGGCCATTTGCAAAATGGGTCATATAGCTAGTTAGCTGATACAAATGACCAGAATGTAAAGATTCCCTGTTTCCTGATTCATATTCCCTGAATCCGGTGGCTCTTCCATAAAATTTGGTGTCAGCAATAACTATCTGATCTGATTTTTCAATTACAATATCTGTACGCATGATGGGCAGTATATCTCGTGATGCTGCATCCGTGGGATTAAAATTCCAGTGGATGTTTGTCGCTCCAACCTTAGCATCAGTCAAGTGGCGGGTGTAATAATTTCGTACAAAACTTTCGAACAGCCGGGCTAAAGCTGCGTGATCACGTTCGTAGTCGATGAAAAGAGTAGCATTCCCTACTTGGTGTACAGAGATTTGGGAGGCGATTAATTTGCAGATATGTATCGCCAGTTGGTAGTAGCGGTTGCTTCGGGTGTATCCAATGTTTATAGATACGATTCCAGAAGGATCCAGAATTGGTACATCACCCAATTTGATGAAAAAGCCACGAAGTTGTTTTCTTGTGGAGGCTGTGATATCATATGATCTCAATAAATAAGTTAAAGTCGATTTTAAAATGATATTTAGTGTAGTATGTGTTGAAAGCTCATCAAAATTACATGATACACTAGTATGTTTGAGATACATCAAACGCGCTGTTTCACGAACATTGATTCTACCTCTCACCTTTTTTAGAACGTCAAACTCAGGCTTGTAATCAACTTGCAGTCCTTTTCTGAATATGTAACTGCACTCAACCAATAGTAACCTGGAAAACCACTCAATAGGGGATTCAAAGTCGTCAATGCCCGATTCCTTGTGCTTGCTTGTAATCGGAATATCCCATGCATAGCTAAGCATATAACATAGGTTCTCAATTGGTATAGCTGAACTCATGCCATCAACAACTCCGTGATTAAACGACGTACTTTTTTCTCGTCGTCGAACCAATATTCATGCAGAAGAGGCTCGATTTCAAAACGGATTATTTGTTCAAACTTTCGTTTAGGGTCATCAATAGGTTGACCTGTACAGAAATAGCTTTGACCAATACAAAATGACTCGCCTAGACTTGAATCTGACCGAATCTGTTCATTAAGCCACTCGATTTTTTCAACCCATTTTTCAGCAATACCCTCATTCAGCCCCAAGTGCTGTAGATATTTTTTAAATGCAGCATTCAGCTGGGGGTCCATCGTTATAAACACAAACCTGCGTCTAAGTGCATAGTCTACCATTGCCAAGGAACGATCAGCTGTATTCATAGTTCCAATCAGATACACATTCTCCGGTATGTAGAATTCGGGCTCATTATCCCGGAAATAAGGCAGGGTGAGTGCGTGAGCTGGTCCTCGCTTATCATGCTCAATCAAAAGCATCAGTTCGCCAAACACCTTGCTCAGGTTGCCTCTGTTAATTTCATCTATTACCATGAAGTACTTCAGTTCCGGATTTGCACGTGCCTGTTCGCATACGTCCATGAACAATCCATCGCGTAGCTCAAATTTATCTTTGACCGGACGGTACCCCCGGATGAAGTCTTCATAAGAGTATGATGGATGAAACTGAACGGTCGTGATACGATCGTTATCTTTTTCACCCATGATATACCAGGCTAAACGCTTTGCAAAGAATGTTTTTCCGGTACCGGGTGGACCTTGAAGAATGATGTTCTTTTTATACAGGAGTAATTCGACAATTTCATCTACCTTGCCGATATCCATGAAGAGGTCATTTTGGATATCATCACGGGTATAGAGGATATTCTCACCAGTCAATTCAAGTTTTGCCACATCCAATTCCTGCGACTCGCCAGAAGTATTTCCATTACTATCATCTTTCTCCCCATATTCATCCGGCTCAGTGTCGTTCATGCGTTTATTTACCCACAAAATATCTTGGAATATGAGTAAGGAAGAATCCCAGTTAAATGGATGGCCATCAATGCGTTCATCGATGAGTGACTGCAGTTCCTTGTCGCGACTAATAGTATCTCGAAATTGTTCAGCCAGCTGGGAGTAGTGCTCGTACTTAAGCCCTGCCAAAGCAGGTTTATCACCGGAAACCTGTTCCAGGAGTAATTGGTAGATGTCATTTTTGTAAATGGGATATCGATCTGGGAACATAGATGCAAGGATTACCGACATCTGACGTTCATCGAAGTGTTGTTTGAATGGTTTAGCCGTATCGTCTGATATCTGCCGGGCAATTTCTTCCGCCATTTGCCTGGCCGCACTAAAACGAGCTGATAGGCTCATTTCATGATTTGAAATCGTGGTGAAAATGTCTTTAATCGCATCCGGATTGTAGCTTGCCATGTAGTGAAAAGCGCTTAAGCCGATGTGATAAAACAACCTGGTATGTTCAGAGAAACACTCTTTTAACATAGCACCAAAGTTTTCGGCATCCATGTCAAAATGGCGTTGAAAATGAGAGATAGCTTTCCACTTAAATATCTCATCGTCTACCGGAGCTGTTCCCCAGTACTCTTTATATCGATGTATTAGATGCTTGAAATAGAATGTTTCAGAATCCTTTAGCAGTTCTTCACGTAAAGTAGGACTGGTGATAAGCTCTTCCAATTCGTGGTTATGGTACTTTTTATAGTTGGTAGATTTCCTGAGGTCGCTGTAAATCCCTGCCATTGCTAGCAACCCACTTAGTAGTTCATCTTTCTGGCGAATAAACTGTTTGGCACTGACCGTAACGGCAACCACATCGTCATCTTCACCCTTCTGAAGTGCAAAAGAGTTGTCGCTAATTCGTTCAATCTCTTTAATCTTAATTGCGTCAGATTTGCGCATTGTTATCCAGAGTTTGTCTTTCCCCTGTTTGTTATACAGAGCCAGAACAAGCCGGGCATGGAGGTTAACACCCAGCCTCCATTTTGGGTTGTTTAGTACTGTCACGGCGGTTTTGGGGTTATCCCTAGTCAAGCCAAGATGGTGGTAGAGTTTTTCAGCAGCATCTAAAAAATGGATGAGGTGCTCTTCTCGCTCTAGTCGTTGGATGACTTGCCGTAGTTTATTCATACACAAAGACGTTTTGTTAAAGGGGATGCGAATGGTTGCAGCAATATAATTGATATGATCTTTGCTACATAATCGTTAACAGTCGAATCAATTAAGCATTGATACACAAAAAGATATACAATCACTCTTAAACAGTATCCGCTATATACTCATAAATATTATCATCCACAGCCCGATCGAGCTTGAAGACTAACTTAACCACTGAGACCTTATTACCATTATAATCCTTCAGATGGGTTTCTTCAAAGGACTCGTCAATAGGTTTCACATCTCCCATGAAATAGAAGTCGGTTCCCTCATCGTTGCTTTTTTTGATGAATAGTGGAATACGCATTCCAGAAGCTTCATTGCTGCCAAATAAGTCATTCGAATCACTATGGCTATTGCGAATTGCGACCACATCAGGACTCTTTAAATTTCGATTGGATTTAGACATCCATTGAAATTCTTGTCTATTAATAAACACATCATCATAATTGGTTGTGGCAGAGATGTTGTCATGCTTATGATAATTCACAAATACCGGACAATTCTCTTTATTCGGAGCAATTATATAACCACCTACATTCTGTGCTAACGGATTCTTATCCCAGTTTAGAATTCGGAATACGTCCTTTCGCGAATACTTGCGATACAGCTGAAAACCATCAAAAAAATGATCACTATTGAAATCCGCATCATATAATTTGATGGCACAACGAATGTTGTCTAACAGGTATGCTTTGAATTGCTCATTTCGGAGTCTATCTACGAGCGATTCATGCAATTCAATGCTATTGCCATCGTAGGACAGGTTTTTAAACCCAAATATGTCAGATATCCGCTTAAGCTTGCCTTCGAAGTTTTGGGTGACAAAGCTCAAATTGACATTATTCACAGCGGAAGCTATAGTCGCATCGGATGGTTGGTATCCATAGCGTTCCTTTATAAATGCCCGAAAATCATCATGGGTTATAGATCCATGTGTGATGAGTAAATGAAGGAGATGCGATTCTTCTATACGCTTTGTGTTATTTACTTCAGTAGACAAAAACGCAAGGAGGCGACTGGATTCATCGTCAATATTAAACTCGATATCACGCTCAACGGACTTCACAAAATTGAAATACGATTTCTTTGCATCAACAAACGTAAACGGATCCCTTGATCCATGTTCTACAAAGTCGCACATACTTGGGATGTGCCCCAACTTATATTTCAAGAGCTGATAATCATTCTTCATATCCTTCGAAAGATTCAGCTTCGCACTATCAATCGCTTCATAAATCCGCTCTTTGGTAATCTTGTCGAAGTTAATCGTAGAACTACCAGGGATGGACTGACTTCCAGTAGACATCAGCTTCCGAAGGGTGTCTTTGTTGTAGCTGTTATCGCCGTAAAGGGCTATTGGCACCAAGTAGTTTCGCTGATAATTACCAATGAAGTCAATTACAGTTAAGTATTCCTTGCCATCGATCTTTCGAAGTCCTCTACCAAGCTGTTGCACAAAAATGATAGCCGATTGGGTAGGACGAAGCATAATGATCTGATTAACGCGCGGAATATCAATTCCCTCGTTAAAGATGTCTACCGTAAATATGTAGTCTATTTTGACAGCTGGATCATCGCTTTCCAATCGCAAAATAGCCTTTGATCGTGCTTCTTCTTGATCTTCGCCGGTTAACGCAATGGTTTTATATCCTCTCTCATTGAACAACGCAGACAAAGCACGGCACTCGTCTTTTCTGGAGCAAAAAATTAGGCCTCGAACGTTTCCATCATCACAGCCATAAAACGTTGCTTTATCTATAATCCTGTTAACACGTTCTTCAGCAGTTAGTAAATTGAAATCTGCAGCGTCATCGACCAAGTTTCCGTCAATGGATAAGTCCGAAACCCCATAATAATGGAAGGGACTCAGCATATCTTCTTCCATAGCCTTGTGCAAACGGATTTCATAGGCGATGTTGTAATCAAATAACTTGAACACATCTAATCCATCCGTTCGCTCGGGCGTAGCGGTCATGCCTAATAAGAAATCCGGCTCAAAATAGCCCAGGATTTTTTGGTACGAGGTTGCGCCAGCACGATGAGTCTCGTCTATGACGATGTAGTCAAAATGATTCTTAGTGAAACGCTTAAGGTGTTCATCCTTAGAAAGCGTTTGAACAGTGCTAAAAATAAAATCGGCATACATATCTTGTTCACTACCGGAATAAAGGCCGGTTGTGATTTTGCCTTTGAACAAAGCCTCATATGCTTTCATGGAAGCTTCTGCGATATTTCGACGATGCACAACAAAAAGAAGCTTTCTCGGTTTCGATTCACGCACATCAAATGCTGACAGATAGGTTTTTCCTGTACCCGTGGCCGAAATCAGCAAGGCTTTCTTTTTTCCCGCTTCTCGGAGATGACGAATATTGGATAATGCATCACGTTGCATCAAATTAGGCTTGATCTCGCGATACTCAATGTCATACATTTTCTCGCGTAATCGTTTGTTGTGCTCAATTAGCTGTTGAAATTGTTTTTCATAGCGATCAATGAATGCATCATCTACTACCGTAGACTGTTTAAAGTCCAAAGCAAATTCACGTGCGGTTTGGGAAATGAGATCACTATGTTCCGTAGCCGTAACCTTAAGGTTCCACTCTCTATTTGAGCTGAGCGCGGATGCGGTAAGATTGCTGCTACCAATGATCAGGTCGAAAAGGTCTCCCTTTCGGAAGAGATAGCCTTTAGAATGAAAATTCCCCTCCGTAGCAATGCGAAGCTCGATATTCTTGAATTGCTTTAGTCGACGAAGGGCTTCGGGTTGGGTAAAGTTCAAATATTGTGAGGTTAATATTTTACCCTTGATATTTGCGTCGTTAAGCTCTTTCAACGTTTCTACAATGGTTGCAACGCCACTTGTTGTAATAAAGGCGACCGAAAACCAGAATTCATCGCAATTTTTTAGCTCTTTTAGAATTGTGGCAAGAACTTTCTTTCCAGCACGATGGTCATTCAGAATGAGATACGGTCTGAACGCTTGATTTGACTCAAGTTTCCGGTTAACGAATCCAGTGTGAAGACTTTGAATTAGATTGTGATAGGTATTCATCTATTCACGTTAACCTGTCTTGGTCGTTTACAATCTTATGCACAATTGGGATGTCGGCTGCGGCCCAGTCTATCGATGAAAGCTCTTCTTTGGGAAGCCATTTGAAGTCGATATGTTCACTTAAAGTGGGATCTTGCTCAATGGATGTACACAGGTAGGCATGCATGGTGAGCTTGAAATCAGGATAGGTGTGTGTGACGGTCGTAAAATATTCTAGGTTCCCGATGTTCATTTCGAGCTCTTCGCGTATTTCCCGAGTTAATGCACTCGTTCTTGTTTCGTCTTGTTCGATTTTTCCGCCCGGAAACTCCCATTTTTTAGAAATGTAATCTAAATAAGATTCTCCACGACGCACGCAGAGATAGCGATTTTGATGCGTGATGATAGCTGCTACTACTTCAATTTGTTTCACTGACAATACGTTTAAACTCGTGATCTATGTTAAGTTGGCAATATATATACTGCACATCTCTTTATATAGTAAAAGTTGGACGATATCGCGAGATTGTTATAGTGCGTTAACCCCATCACCCCCGAAACGCCTCCATCCCCCGCGTATCAATCAAATATGCACACCGCTTCTGCAGCGACTGAAGCGCTCCATCAACGCCAGCCTCCCGAGCAACGCCCAGTCCTTCGTACACTTCCTGCCAAAATAGGGCCTCGTAACTCGACTCGAATTGCTTCCACACTACCCCAATCCGATCCGCACTGCGCCATACCAATTCAGGCGCCGGAATCTTATCGGATTTCTGGGCATTCACCGCGGGCGTGACCGGAACCAAATTCCAAAGACTGTTATTCCGGGTCAGAGTAAACGGTAACATGTGATCGATATGGCGAATATCGGCCGGTCGACCGGTCCACACACAGCGCTGAACCGACTGCTCGAATACCTTCCTGGCCAGCACCACATCCCGGTCGCCAATCGGATCCGCTCGCAACAGCGTCAAAACCGTTTCTTCGGAAACCACCTCGGCGCCCTCACTCCGTCGCGAAATGGATGCCGTAAACGACGCCCATCCCGATAAAATGGAATCCTCTCCAACCAGCAACCCGCCCAACGCGTCAATGACTTCATGCAATTCGGGATGGATGTACACATCGCCAGCCTCCTTAAGCAGCGACCCGTAACTCAGTCCTTTGATACTTCCTTTCTGCGCATGAACCAGAGAGTAGGGCTCATTAAACACGGAATACCCCAAGTGAAACATGGGCATCTTGTAGATCGTGTCGGCGATTTTGCGAAGCATAGCCCGAACCTCAGGACAAACCGCCTCCGGAACCTGGTCTCTCAACAGATCAAAGTACAGCTGCGCGAATCCACCCCTCGACGTGTAATAGGATATCACCGCCGTGAAGTCCCGGCGAATGGCCATCGTTTTTCCCTTCTCCAAGCGACTCGATTCGCCGTTTTTCTGAGGAATGAACGCATCGTGCTCGAAAATTGGGTAGTAGTACTGAAGCCAATACCAAACGAGTAGTCCGAACGGGTAACGGTACAAATAGGGCGCTGTTCGTAGTGGACCTCCGGTTATAATGGAAGAGCTGGAAGTATCAGTTGGAGGATGACTTTCGTCATCGAACCGTTGGTTGTCATGGAGTTCGGCGGCGTTGATACTATTCCGATAAGCGGGATTTAGTCCATCGGCATTACCTGTAAATAGGTTATCCGACCACCGTTTATGCGCCATTTGTTCGGTAATAATCTGCACCAAAGCCCGGAGCAGCGCGAACTTATAGGTCGAGTCCTTGGCGTCTCGTCGGAGAATCGCGTTAATGATATGAGCGTTAATCTTCACGAAGTCCTATAGTTGCGTTGTGGGAGTGAAGGCAAATAACGAACTTGCCGGTACAAAGTAAACGAAAATCCGTGCACGGGAGGACGGCACCAACGATGAGTGTATTCAGCGCGAAATCCAACGAAGAGCGACTCTTCGAAAACGAACACTTTTACATTATGAACGATGGGTTCCCGGTGAGTCCGGGACATCTGCTGATTGTGAGCAAGCGGGAAGTGGCGGATTTTTTCGACCTGACGATGGAGGAACAGTCGATGCTGCCCGAAACGATTCGCGAAGCCCGGAAACTTATTGAATCCGGAAGGATGCGCCTGGTTGGTGAACGACCTGAATCCGGCCTCGAAGTCTTGCTTGACAACCCGCCCGACGGCTACAACATCGGCATGAACTGCGGCACCGCTGCCGGACAAACCATCATGCACTTCCACTGCCATGTAATTCCGCGATACACTGGAGATACTCCCAATCCGCGAGGCGGAATCCGCCACTGTATACCAGGCAAAGGCGATTATTGACATTGAAACGTTGGCCATTATATCGTATCGTCGTTAAGTAAATAAAGATTGGAGCGTATTGGCCTAGATGCCGCTTCAACGTGCACCCCACTAACAAAGAAAGCATGAATCTATTCGTCGGAAATACCGATTTCGACTGGTACAGCTACCACGTGCGCAGAACCGATGTGGAGGAGCTCAACTTCTGGCGAACCATGGGTAACGCCGGGTTCAGCACCCTCAAAGAAGGCGAACTCTTTTTTCTTTAAACTCAAAAAGCCCACCTTGGGGAAACCATGAAGCGGCACACATTAAACCGTATGCCCAGGAGGGAAGTCACGATATTCAAAATGGGATATTGTTGCGGTCGGACATCCATAAACTCTACGATCGCGGATATGTCACTGTGGATCCGGACTACACCTTCCGCGTCAGCCCCCGGCTCAAAGACGAATTCAACAACGGCAAAACCTACTACGAACTGGAAAACCGCAAAATCTGGCTACCCGGAGACCCCCAGCACTGGCCCAGCCGTGAGAATTTAGAATACCACCAACAGGTATTGTTTCGGGGGTAGGGTCAAGCTTGATCAACAGCTAACACACTTCAAAAAAATAAAAGTTTGCCTGAAACAGGTAGCCAAAATGAATCGGAATATGTAATCATTAAACCCCATTCAAACCAATCCGATGCTCATCGCCCCGGTCACCACTTTTTTCCAGAATTATTTCAGGTAGAATAACCTTGATTTCCCGATTACTATCCTCTTTTTGCCACCAGAGGACAAAGTTGACTTTGGCCTCTTTCATTCTATACCCATCACCCAGTAGGGGCAATATGCTATCATTGGTAAACTTTTTTGAAAAACGAACTACCTCTTGGCCACTAAGTGATAGAGACAAATTGCCATTGATTGTAAGCTTGTCCCCAGATATGGCGCGATTCAAAAACTGTTGCTTGCTGATAAAGAAGTCTAGCCATACATCCTTCAGCGTAGGCTGCAGAACAATCTCATTTATCGGGTTATAACCATTTCCATGTGTGATAAAGTGAAGGTTATTTGCAAAGGTGTTCTTGAGGCAATCGTTGTTAGTGTGAACGTTAAGCAGGGATTTGGCGCGGGACATCGCCACATAGAGTAAGCGTTTTGATGCGTCATCAATAATCCTAAAGTTGTCCAATAGGAGGAAAACATTGTCGAATTCCCTTCCCTTGGCTTTGTGTATAGTCGATACAAGTATAGATTCTCCATAATGACGATGTAAGTCTTCAAGGCTGGACTCTCGAATAAATACTTCTAGATCTGACAAAAACTTTCTTTTCGGGTTTGTTACTTCAAAGTCATTGGTCAGATTTAACAACAGCTCAAGTTTGGTACTTCGTGCATATACAGTAGTAAGCCTAGACTTAGCATTCTCCCATTCTTCATCTGTAATAAAATATTTATCGTTATCCCCGTTTTTTAAAAGGTTAAAAAAGTAGCGAAGCTCATCTACATTATAAAGTAAGAAACCGTCATTGGATTGAATTAGCTTAGCTGGAAATCCGTTTTTGAGCAGCTGGCCTGTTATCTGCAACGCCTCATAATTGGTCTTCACTAACACGCCACATGTTCCACTTAGACCGATAGAGATAATATCATCCACTAATGGCGGAATCATCAGCGTGGAATTTCTCTGTGTTTGCTCGTCATGTTTAATGATTCGAATTTTACCACCGGTTGACTTTCGAGATATGATCGGGTTTTTCTTGAGACGATGATTAATTTTCGACACAAAGCTGTTAAAATATTGGACCAATTCAACACTACTTCGATAGTTGTCGAGTAGTTCATACGTTGCAGCATCGTGATGACTGATAAGACGCTGAAGGTATTCACTGCTTGATCCTCGAAACGCAAAGATATTCTGGTCGTCATCACCAACAGCAATTACACGCATCTCCTCATTTTTTGACATTAACGCTCGGATAAGTCCAAATTCATCTTCATTCATGTCCTGCGCTTCATCGATAACCAGTACCGTTTTTGTAATTCGACTCTGCTCGACCTCATTATCGATTATTTTTTGCGTAGCTACTTTGAGAATCGAATTGGATTTATCGAGGTCCCCTACTTTCCCGAGTAAGTCAAAACAATAGGAATGGAAGGTTTTTATCTCGACAAAATTAGCTGCGTTTCCTATCAGATGAATTAAGCGTTTTTTAAATTCAGTTGCGGCTGCCCTCGAGAATGTGAGCATAAGTAGTTGCTCGTGTTTCACATCCTCCATTAGTAATAACGATGCCAATTTGTGTACCAGGACCTTCGTCTTGCCACTGCCGGGACCTGCAGCAATTACGATATATCTCGCCTCATTATCTTTTATTATACTTAGCTGAGGAGGAGATAGATCCCCGAAAAGCTGCTGAAACTTTGCCGGAGTCATTTTCAATTTGAGGTTATCTAGCTTACTTCCAGGGAAATACCGTTTCAAAAAAGCAGAATAATTTAGTTGAAAATAGTCTTCAACAAACTGCAGAGCCCCGGAATAATCCTCGATCATTTTTTTCGCGTATTCACCTACAATGTGAATTTGCTGCGTCTTGTTCTCATAATGATCGTTAAGCTTTTGATAATCGTCTTTTGTATACTGTTTTTTTGTGTTTTCTTCCAGCCGTTCAATTGTCAATGAATTGTGTATGACCATGAAACCACCTTCGATTTTAATGGCCTCGATGCGTGACAAATAAAAAAGGGCATCCTCGATATCAGCGATGTCTACATCCACTTTAAACAGCGATTCACTAGCTAGATATGCTTTTTTCAAAGCATGAACTGAGAATTCCACCAAAACTTCTTCTGTCTGAGAATCGGTAGCGTCCAAATCACTCTCGGGAATTTGTTCAAACAAGTGTGATAAAATAAAAGCAGATAATTCTTGACGTTTTTCGAGCCGTTCTCTCATTTCTTGAAGCTTGATACGAGGCTCTAATTTCAAATGATTCTTTGATTGCCTGGATATTTTTTGTGTTATCTGTTTCCGAATCACCCAGAAGTTTAAAATACGTTTAATCTTTTGCGTACTAATATCCAGTAATCCCTCTTGCTCTGCTAGCTCATTAAGCTCTTTAATATTAACGACAGCATCGGGTACCTTCACGCGATCTAAAAGAAAGCTTTCCAGTTTGATGAAGGTCTTTAGAATTTGAAGGGATCGATTTTTTTGCTCGGTTCTCCTTATATAAGCAGCCAAGTCCTGATCATCGGCTAAGATTTTTTCTTCACGGAGTAAGCCTACGGTGTTAATTACCTCTTCTTTAGTAATTCCCAGATGATCGCTGATATAGTCAATACGAGATTCAGCTTGATCATCAGGACTACCTTTCCGACTCCTACTCGCAATAAGTTTTTTAATGATACGGGTAGCAGTTACTTTTTGCTTTTGATCAAATCTGTTTGATGCCTCAATTTTGTCGATAGCATCTTGTGCGTTTTTAGCCAGAATACTATTTGCGAAAACACGGGGTACATTCTGACTCCTTTTTAAGTACCCAGCACCTTCCAAAGCAGCTATTGCCGTTTTTACTCTGGTTTCTATTTCAGCAACGGCATCATCCCAACCTGCTTTACGTGCGATTTCAAGCGCTGAGTTAGAAACTTTTGACCTCAATTTCGTCAAGTCTTTAATGGCTCGCCAAACCTGCTGAATTTCCTTGATGGATAGCTTTGTCTGGTTTAACATTACAAAGTGCTTTCCAAGGTCTTCTTCATTGTAGAGTACGTAGCAATCGGCCACGATATTTTCATCTCTTCCTGCACGACCAGCTTCCTGAACATAGTTTTCCAACGAATCCGAGATTTCGTAGTGCACAACCAAACCCACGTCTTTTTTGTCAACCCCCATTCCAAAAGCAGAGGTCGCCACCATAATGCCCACATTTCCAGCAATGAACTCATTCTGATTCAATGTCTTGACCTTGGCTTCCATCTTTCCGTGATATGCACGCGCATTAAACCCATCATCACTTAGCCGTTTCGCAAGTGACTCGGTTGTTTTCGTCCTAGATGCGTAGACAATCGTTGGGCAGTTCTTCTCCTCTATTAAGTCACGGAGAGCAAAATACTTATCGTCGTTGCTATCCTTTTGAAAAACACGATACGTCAGGTTTTTTCTGGATGAACTTGACGAAAAAACGTCTAAATCAAGCCCTAATTTATCACGAAAGTAATCTTTTATGTCTTCAATTACTTTGCGTTTAGCGGTAGCGGTAAAACAGGATACAGGTATTCCCTCAGATAATTTCTTCTTTTCTTGAAGAGACTTGATGAAGTCGCCGATATAGAGATAATCAACCCTAAAATCTTGTCCCCATGCTGAGAAACAGTGCGCTTCATCAATAACAAACCGAGCTATTTTGCGACCGAGTAACAGTTTCTCAATCGTTCGTGATCGCAGAGATTCTGGGGATATATACAAAAGTGTAGCTGAGCCATCTTCAACTCGTTGAAACGATTTCGCGCGTTCAATCGGATCCAATAGCCCATTTATGGTAACAGCTTGGGTGATACCGTGCTCTTCAAGATTGTCAACTTGATCTTTCATCAACGATTGCAACGGTGAAATAATCACCGTTAGGCTCCGTGAAGATTCACCACTTATTAAAGCCGGTACTTGAAAAGTGATCGATTTTCCGCCACCAGTTGGGAATACTGCAATGATAGACTTATGATTAACAGCGGCTGCAACGGCTTGCTCCTGAAGAGGCTCATCATCATACTTTCGATAGGACTCAAATCCGAAGAACTTTTTTAAACCCAGATGTATATCAAGCTTACTATCGCAGTAGGAACAGCCTTGAACACACGGCGTGTTTCTTAGTTGAGAAAGAATCCGTTCAACATCCGGGAAGTTTTTTAAAACCCATGGTGGAGTTATCGATGCTTGGCCTTCACCGTCTTTCATTGCTTCAATAAGTGACAAGGCATAGGCCAGCGCTATTGGCTCTGAGTCGGCCAATCTGCTCCAGTTGATCCCATCACACACTTCATTTTTAAAGCGTCTCTTTATCAGATCAACAAGTTCGAGCTTTGGGTGAACGCTACCCATGAACCTAAAAAACCCGCGAAATTCACCCGTTTGGTGAAGGAGCAAAAAGTAAATATGAGCTAAATCTGAATCTAGTTTTTGGTATGCATCAACCTCATCTTGAAATAAGTATCTGGCTTTCTTGGAGTCATTTAATGGGTTATTTAACTCCTCCGTTTGAAGCTTGTCATCCTTTACCAACGCATGATATGGATTCTTTGGAAAGAGTAAAGGCGACAAGAAAAGCGTATCAATAATATTGTTAGGACCAATACCGACTCGTTGAAGGAGGTTGCGGATGTATTGTACATCATGGTGTACTACGTTGTGTCCACACAGATATTCGGTTCCATTAAGGAAGTTTTCAAATCCATGTACAGAAGCACCATGGAAATAGCTATCGTTGCCTTTTATCGCACCAAAGTCTACTACTGTCTGATTCCGTTGATCAACCTCAGTATCGAAGAAGGTAATGTTTTGCATGAATAATCAATTCCGTTGAACACAATGCAGATCAGACAATATAAACTACATTCGTTTTGAATTACACTTTAATTAGTGGTTTCGCTACGGTATGCCTTGGTTTAGTTAAAAAGGTACATTATTCCGAGGGGTGGGTCAGCTTCGAGTGAAACGGGTGGGTCAGTTTACACTGAAATTGCCATTTTTGTACAAAACCACCATCTTGGGTAAGGCTATGATATTTATTGCTGGATCCATCCCTTACTTAACCCGCGCCACATACCCCCGAAATGCTTGCTCGAAGCGCGGCATCACATCGTTGAAAAAGTCGTTGATGCCGGGCCAATCCGTTTCGGAAATCATGTTGAGATCGGAGCGTTGATATTTAATCCGACTCATTTTCTTGTCGGGAAGCTCTTCCCACTCAAGGGGTGCTCCAAAGAGATGCTCGATTTCCGATTTATATTGCAAGAGCTTCTTGTAGTAGCGCTTATTCGTGTCTTTGTCGGCCGAAGCTATCGATAGTTCCACGCGAACATGCGCCTTGTACACTATCATGGTAAAGGATATACCACTAATACCAGCACCCGCTGAAACCCAGTTTCCCTTGGATGGCGTAGTGTTTTTGAACAACGTGGTACCCTCCAACGATGGAAAGAGCTGCGCCCAGTAATCTTTTAAGAAATTCTTCCTCTGGGTAGAACCACTGCCCCGACCCCGATCAACACCATCCGCAGGCTGATACTTAACCATCAACTCATCTTCCATTTCATACAGGGTGAGCAATTTCTTAAGCACCACGTACTTGGTATTGCTGTCGATGTTCGACTCCACATACCAGCCGTTGACGACTTCCTGCGCACTACGAAAATCCGAAGCATTCCGTGTAATCTTCAAAATTTCCTGTCCGGCGACCAACAACTGGGAGTTCCTCTCATACAGTTTGCTCAGCACATAAAAGTACATCCGCGCAAAGTGAACCTCCTCAACACGGGTGTCCTCAAATATGAAATACTCCAACTTCCGGAAGGTTGGCGGCTCGGCATCAAAAAGATTGAGCTCTTCACCATCGGACTCTACCGGAATTTCGACCTGCGGAAACGGCCAAACCTTCAAAAAACGATCGGTTATAATCTGAAGGCGGTTTTCAAACTCCGTGATGTTCCAGTGATTTATTTCACGGAGGTAACGATTTAACCAAAGTGGACTATAATCATACCCCATCTCCCGATCTTCATCCCGCATCGTCTTTTTCTCGGTAAAGGACCGATTCCCCAGCGCACCGTTATTCCCCGACAACGTGAGGTTCCCGACCGTATTCAAATATTTCTCTCTAAACAGGAAAATCTCCTCATCTGAAAGCTCGCTAAACCATTCCTGAGCGGGATGTTGCGGAAAAATATGCTCGATGGTGATGCTTTCGCTGGTTACATCCACCAGTTCCGACTGGGCATAGTTCTCGAGACGCTCGAATAAGTACCGCCGATTCTTGGCTTGGGTGTTGTACACATCTTTGTCGCGCAGGGCCAGTTTAACATCCTCATCACTCGGAAACTTTCCGCTGCCCTTTTTACTGAGCAATGCCCGCGCGATGGAGTCCACATAATCCTCGGTATCCACTTCACTGTGGAGGGTCATGAAAATCTTGTTCAATGCATTCGTTGGCAGACCGACCAGAAAACGCCGCCACACATAACTCTGAATCAATCGAAGAATCTGCAGCAAGTCCTGCTTATTCAGGTCGGTCTGCTCCACATCCTCCATTACTTGCAGGAGAAAAGGAAAAGCAACATTGATTTCGAGTTGCTGGATGTATAGAAGCTCACGACGAATTTTACGGTCGATGTCCTCCGTTTTGGCCATTTTGGCCGGATTCACCAGCTTGCGATAATGATCGGAGTAGGCTTTGATATGGCGAAGCTCCTCGATAAACGCCGGATCCCGTTTGTCTGGATACAGGGTCTTGAATTCCTGATACACCTTGTTCTTGTTCGGTATCTTCTTGTTTCGGAGGGTTAGGTAATCGCGGATGTAGTCGGAAACGAGGGACTGCTGCTTAACCAGGTCCCGTGCGTTTTGCTCAATCGGTTTCCAGATGGTGGTGTAAATGGTGCGTTGTTCCTCCGGAGGGAGGTCCATAAGGATGTAATTTCGGATGAGGTCGGACTGCGACAATTCGAGCCCGGTGGAGTTCAGGCTCTCGAAAATACGCTGGGAATCATCTTTTCCGCGTTCGAGGGAAACCGACACGAAGATTAGGCGATTAAGGCCGTTTTCAATCTGCTCGAAGTTCGTTTCAGTGATAAGATTTCGAAAGAACAGGAAATTCTCCTTCACATTTGAATAGGGCTCGAAGGTATGCTCCGATTCGTTCAGTACGGCGAGGTAGGCCGCTGCATTTACGTCGTTCTGCCGAAGTTTTCGTTTGCCTTCCTCTTTGCGAGCGTACTGGTTCACCAAGCACATATTAAAAATGCGTTCCGCGGTAGCTCCATCCTTGTTTTCTTTGGCAAATCGATATAATGCCACATAAAGGAGCGTGAGGGTCGTAAGGCGCTGTTGACCGTCGATGATCACCAGTTCATGAATATCGCCAAAGACGATTGGTCCCTCATGAATGTACACGATGCTACCGATAAAATGCGAGGTTCGCTGTTCCTGCGCTACCGAGAGGATATCCTGGAAAAGTTGTCTACACTCCGAATGTGTCCAATCGTAATTTCTCTGATACACCGGAATCACAAACTGCACATTCGGCTGCTGAAGAAAAGATGAAATAGTTGTTTCGGTGGCTTTCATTGGTTAGGTGTTTGATTCAGCGCTAACGTTCTCGGGTATGAAACGTAGGGCATTTCAAAGCACTTAAATGTCCGCCCAAAACCAAGCTTGCTAAGAACCCGAAACTTGCGGAAACCACTGTCTGCCCTATGTTTTATACCCATTGTTGGGCATAGTTTTTTTTAAATCTATATTCAATATTCGTAAACCTTCCACGTCTGGTGGGGTAGCTACAAACTCGGTATCTGAATCTTTTATTTTTTCGCGAAGCTCCATAAGAAGTCTCCCTAATGCGTTCACACCTTCGTAATATTCTCCTGAATCAACAGCACCCCAAACTTTATCTTTCTTGGAGTACTCAACAATAGGTTTGTCATTAGTAGACAATAAAACCTTTGAAAATCGTTGAAAGTTGTTTTGAAGTTTTAACTCTAGGCAATACTTCATGATTTTGAACCTTACTCTTAACCAATCATTTCTTTCATATTCTCTATATTTCCGGGAAACTCTTTTTGCGAAAATTGGACTTTTTACGTGAAAAATATGTTTTTGAATCTCAGGATAATTTGGGTATTTCAAAGCTTGATAAAGCACTTCTGAATTTTTGATCCAGTGTTCTTCAATTTTTATAGGAAATCCACCCGCCATATTAGAAAGAGCACCGAATTCTTCTTTAGTACTTCTAAATGCGATGCATTCTGATTTATGATATTTTCTAGTGTTATTCTTAGATTCCACGGTTTGCTACTGAAAATAAAGGAAACCAACCATTGCTCTCCCACCAATAAACTAGTGGACAAGTGTTAGAAATATTTCTCCATGTGAATGCATGACTACCTGCTCCTAAAGTTTTGTAACTAGGACTAGTGAAACCCAAAGGTCGAACTGGAGCGCCTACATTATGAATTCTTTCAATAATTTCAATTCCTTTGTTTAAAACAATTTGTTCATATCTATTCCGATTTTCAGCGGAAGAATAAAAGCTTTCTTTATTTGGTTTTTCTGGAGGCCTAAATGCATATTGTGCTTGCCTGTCAGCATCAAGGGTTTCTAAAAATTCCCTCCAAGATTCAGAACTATCCATAGGGAATGCGTGGTTAAAAGCCGGATTAGGATTGAAATAGTTAATTCGGGGGTCATTTTCAATTTCAAAAACTCTATGGAAATCAATCCTAGAAGCAATATTCTTCCCTAAATCTTTTAGAATGACATACTTTGAATTGGCACATCCCCAACTATGAAGAAAAAAGAAGATTGAAATAATTTTAATGTCGTCTTCCACGAACCGTTCCGTACCATAATCATTAATTTTTTCAATGATTTCTCTTCTGAAAGTACCACCTGAAGCTAGAACATCGTCAAGATAAACCCAATATTTTTCACTTTCAATACCACAATCATCGAAATTAAAATTCAGTTCTTCTTCGGCATACTCTCGTAAAAACTCAAGAAGTTTTGTTTGACTTTTATGTAGCCCTTGACAACTCAAAAACTTGGAGTTTTGTAAAAATTCATCAATTGATTCTTGATTGTATTTCTTTCTTAAATATTCGAATGAGCCACCCAAAGTCTCTCTCGCTTCTTTTTCTGATATATATGATTTTGGTAATATGTGGATCAGTTCTGTCAATAAAAACTCTCTATCTGATTCGTCAAACTGTTCGACCCATGAAATTACACGATCCCTGTCAATCTCAGCTTCGCTACCTGATCGATAATCTCCAATTATTTCAACTATTCTGTTTACTAATTCTTCCATTTTCACAAATTATGCCCAACTTGTTTATATACGCAATAAATATGCGTATATATGACCTATATAGATGTATATACGCATGTTTATTGTGCATTATTACAGACCAAGTTGATCAAGTGGGTTTGGTATTTTTTGTTTGGTTTGCTGACTCACATGAGTGTATATCTCTGTCGTCTTGCTGCTTTTATGCCCCAACAGCTCTTGAATAATGCGTAAATCGGTGCCACTTTCCAATAAATGTGTTGCATAACTGTGTCGCAAGGTGTGAACCGTTGCTTTTTTGTTGATCTTGCATTCTTTCAAGGCTTTCCGAAATAGGGTCTGAATACTTGTTGCAGAATACATCCCGCCAAACTGGCCTTCAAATAAGTAGGTCGTAGGTTTGTATTGTTTGTAGTAGATTCTTAATTGTTCTAATGCTTTTTGAGATAAAGGATTCTCTCTGTCTTTTGCTCCTTTCGACTGTACTATACGGTATAATTTGCTCATATAATCACCCCGCCGCGAGTTTTCGGCTTTCGTTGAGGAGGTGGCCGGGAATGGGTTCGTGGAGGTTCCATTTGATGTTCATGGGTTTGGCGCCGGAATGGTCGATGTAGTCGCAGGGACCTAAGAAGACGTAGCTCAGGGTGTTTCCGTACGGGTCGTTGTTGTGTTCACGGACGAACAGGAGCATCTGTTTGCCGTTTTCTTTGTGTTGGATGTAGGAGAGGCCGCGACCACGTTCGGGCCGTGAAGCATTTTGACTTTGCCAGTGGAAGGTGTTTTCGTTGACGGCGTAGTCTTCGTACATGGTGCTGGAGGAGTAGTCTTCTTCGTTTTTGTTGAGGGTGACGAAGAGGGCTTCGGCGCCGAGATCCCGGTTTTCCGCAACGCCTTCGCGATTGCTGGAGGACTTCTCCCAGGTGTGCATCTGCATGGCGACTAAAATCTGGTCGCGGTTGTATCGACCGTGGATACGAAGGGGGAAATCGGTAATGCTTTCGGTCGGTTTTTCGATGACGTCAAGCTGGTCGAGCAGGTAGTTGGTGACTTCCCGAATTTCATTTAGCATCACGGGATTGTTGTTGAGTCGAAGCAGACTCTCACGTAGATTCGCTGCTCCGCTGGCCGGACCATCCGTTTGCCAGATGTCGTAGTGGAGCATGAGTGCGAACTTTTCGGTCTCGGCAGGGCTGAAGAAGTTCACAATTTGTGAACTTTTGGGCCGACTGCTGACGGTGCCGGTATTCACATTATGTGAACTATTGAGGTGGCTGTTGTTGATATCGATATTCACATTATGTGAACTACCGGACCGGCTGTTGTTGGTATCAGTATTCACATTTTGTGAACTATTGGGGTGGCTTTTGGCAACATAGATGTTCACATTTTGTGAATATTCTCGTTGCTTGCCCTCATTATTCATGTTCACATTATGTGAACTTTTGGACCGACTGTTGTTGACATCGGTATTCACATTTTGTGAATACGTATCCTTCATCAAAACCTCCACATCACACCCTGCATCCAACAGCGCGAGCACAAAACGGAAGTAACTTTCCGATTGGGTGGTGAGCAGTCGCGTACCGATGTACCGCGATAGCTCCATCTCCAGCGGCTCCCGGAAGTCTTCGAGCACGCCCGCTTCCACACAAAGTCGATTCCATCCGATCAACTTCCCGCCGATCTTGAATTTGTACAGCATGGGCGCTTCCATGTGATGAAATTCCATGAAGTTACGCCAGGTGAGAGGACGGTCGCTTTGATGCCGGAACCCTTGAATCTTCTGCACCATTTTCGGTCGTTTGAGCGACGTAGCCCGACGTATATTCTCCAGGATGTACTCCCGGGCTTGTCGCTCCAGCACGATGGAGCAGCCCAGGGGCAGGTGGGGGAAGTCGTGTTCCAGTTCTTTGAGCACCGACTGCCGGGTGCGACCAATCAAGGCCCGGAATTTGTGTTCGAAGTCGTATTCTTCCCGGGCATTGCCTACAAAATCGAGCACGGTGAGCACATCTTTACCATCGGCCAGTCGCAATCCCCGACCCAGCTGCTGCAAAAACACGGTCAAACTCTCGGTCGGACGTAAAAACAAGACGGTATCAATTTCCGGAATGTCGACCCCCTCGTTGAACACATCGACCACAAACAGGTAGTTCAGCTCCCCGCGCTGAAGTCGGGCCCGCATCGCCTCCCGCTGCTCACGCGGAGTTTCGCCAACCAGCACATCGGCCTTGAATCCGGCCTGCTGAAACGCATCGCTCATGTACCGGGCATGGTCTTTGGTGACGCAGAACCCAAGGGCGCGCACCCCGGCAGGATCGGTGCAATACTGTTCGAGGGCATCCATGATGGACTGCACCCGCTGTCGGGCGACCATATCCCCCGCGGTGTAGATCCGGGTGAGGGCCGCCGCGTCGTATTTACCGTTTTTCCAGGCTACATCGCGTAAATCGACCGCATCGGTGACGCCAAAGTACTGAAACGGACAAAGCAGTTTGCGGTTGAGGGCTTCCGGAAGGCGGATTTCCGCAGCAATACGACCGTCGAAGTCCTCGGTGATGTCGCCCCCGTCCATGCGTTCGGGCGTGGCGGTGAGTCCGAGCAGCACATCCGGTTGAAATCGCTCGAGTACGGTGCGGTAGCTGGCGGCGGTGAGGTGATGCACTTCATCGATGATCACCATATCGAAGTAGTCGGGCGGCAGGTGGGCGAGGCGGTCCTGCTGGGAATTGAAGGTCTGCACCGAGGCGAAGACGCATTCAAAGCGGTCGGGCGTGGCGCCGTCAACCCAGATTTCGCCGAAGTTTCCATCGCGCAGGATATGCCGAAACGTGGTGCGCGACTGGTGCAGAATTTCCTTGCGGTGGGCGATAAACAGGAGGCGGGCTTCGGGGTGGGCCGCGCGATACCGCTTGAAATCGAAGGCGGAGATGACGGTTTTGCCCGTGCCCGTGGCGGCGACCACCAGATTACGTGTGCGATGGTGCAGGGTGCGTTCGGCGTGGAGTTTATCCAGGATTTCTTGTTGAAACGCGTAGGGTCTGACTTCGAAAAAGGTGGTGATGGCGCCGCCGGGTCCGGCCTGGTCGCTGGTGTTCCCCGTGGACCGCATGCGTTGCTGGGTCAGGGCGCGTTGGAGTCGATCTCCATCCCGGTCCACATCGTACAGGTCGAATTCGTTGTCGGCCCAGTAGGTGTCGAAGGTTTTGCGGAATTTGTCGATGATGTGGGCCACCTCCCGCGTGGTGATTTTCATGTTCCACTCCAGGCCGTTGGTCAGGGCCGAGCGCGAGAGGTTGGACGAGCCAATGTAGCCGGTGTGGAAGCCGCTGTTGCGCAGGAACAGGTAGGCTTTGGCGTGGAGGCGTTCGTGTTCGGGGTTGTAGGAGACCTTGATTTGGGTGTTGGGCAGGCGGGCGAGTACGTTGACGGCTTTGGCGTCGGTGGCGCCCATGTAGGAGGTGGTGATGATGCGCAGGTTGCCGCGACGGGTGAATTCGCGCAGGGCCGGCATCAGGGTGCGGATGCCGGAGAATTTGATGAAGGAGACGAGCCAGCAGATTTCGTCGGAGGAGGCGATTTCTTTGTTGATTTCGCTTTCGAGGGAGACGCCGGCGCGGTTTCCGGTGAACAGCTCGCTTTGGGAGAGCCGGGTGTGGGGCATGATCTCGCGGATGCGGGCTTTCAGGTCGGCGTGGGGGTGGTGGAGCCGGTTGAGGACGGCTTCGAGGAGGCGGCCTTCGGTGTGGATGAGGTCGCCGTGGAGGTCGCTGTCGTTGATGGCCCGGGCGAGGAGTCGGATGATCTTGTTGGCCAGGTCGATTTGTCCAAGGGGTCGCTGGCTGGCGGGGATGGCGCTGAGGGCGTAGTGGAGGATGGCGGAGACGTGCTGGGTGAGGTAGCGCGCGGCTTCGAGGGGTTCTACGGGGTGGGTCTGGATGTGGTAGGTGCCGGTGGGGAGGGTTTCCAGGCGCTGGGCGAGGAGGTCGGTGATGAGCTGCTCGTAGAGTCCGGAGGGCGGGGCGGCGAGGGCGATTTGAGATCCGGGCTGTTGGGTGTTATTCGCGGATTGTGCGGTTGGGGTGGCGTTGGGATGCGATTGGTTTCTGCCCACATCGACCTTCCCGACATGATCTGCTTTCGCGTCTTTGGAAGTTCCCCGGTTTGCAGCCAAATCCGCTTTCCTGCCATGATCTGTTTCCAATACCGTGGCCCTTCCCCTGGTTATATCCACATCGACCTTACCGGATCGCTCAGGTGGTGGGTTTTCCATATCCGGGGAGGATGGTGCCATGACGGTGGTATTGATGCAGTCGGGTTCTTTTGCGTCTATCTTGCTTGCCAGCAAATGCAGTATAGGTTATTCGGGTCGCATCCGCAAGTTACCGGGCATTTTTTATTGCAGCGAGCTTCGCAACGTGGATGCACATTTTGTGGATGCGAGCTTCGCTAATTGTGCGGATGTAGAGACGGTGGCCGTATGGGACATTCGTCCAGTTATGAAATTCGCCTCTCACTGCTATTCATTTTGCTACAGGAGGGGGCATATTCAATTCGGGAATGAGTTTGAAAAGCGGCTGCCAGTCGGCCCGGGTGTATCCGTTGATGATTTCGACATAGTTGTCTTCGTTTAAGGTCATGGCGCGATGTTGTTGAGGTGATTTCTCTTTGTGTTGTACATCAGCAGGTAGGCTCTTTTGTTGGCTTCTGTTAAGAAAGATCGACGAATTAATGTTTCCACAAAAGGCTGCTTTTCTATGAAGGGATGCAGCAGTTTCTCAATCCGGGTTTCTGCAACGCCAACTCTCAAGGCCAATTCGGTAAAATCGCTTTTGCATGGGTGTCCGCTTTTCTTGTAGTATCCACTCTTGAAATCGTCTGCAAACAGGCCCTTATCTAATGCAAAATCGGTATCGTTCACATGCAGTTTGGTATTTACCAGATCATACGCAGGACTTAACAGATAATCTCCACTGGGGGACTCAAGCAAGGAAAAGTTCTTTAAATGAGCATCTCCGTTTGAAAACAGAAAATTGAAGACTACCAGGGAAACATACTTTTCTATTTCTATCCGCCATGCAGGAACAAACTTCTGTATGAGTTGTCCGGCCTCTTCGTAGCTGTAGGTGTATTTGAACTGTGCACCCGCATTGTCGGTCGTTTTTCCGGCCAGCGTTGCGAAATCTTCCTTGCCCCATTTACTAACGTGTCCATCCCTCAGGCGGACATCGGTTTTTACGTCAAATCGTTTGGTGATGTAGGCAGGGGAACCATCCCGGAAGAAAATCATAGCGTTTTCTGCCGTATTCAGTCCATATACTTGTTTTGCTATTTGCATGGTCAGGTGTTCGTTGGCAGGAACCTGGTCGACCTTTTTCAAATCTCTTGGTATAGGTTTGAGGATGTAGGTTCCCTGCTCCCCTTCTACGGTTAGCCGCAAAACGTTTTTATCTAACAGGAGGCTCAATTTCTCCTGAACACCCGATATGGAGATGCGTTTTCGATTTTCAAAGAATTGTTCGGCAACGTCCTCGTTTTGCCGGGGCTGTTCGTAGGGCAATATATGGCTGACCTTTTTGCCACTAAATACATTCCGTAAGCAGGCCGGACTATACGTAGTAAAACCTCCTGCCAGTGTTCCCGGACAATATGTTTCATCACCTGTTTTCATCCATCCACCATGGGTTTGACGGTTAGCGCACCAATGGTGTCGTATTGCGCTGTTGCAGCCAGTAAGCCGAAATGATCATCTTCGTCGATTCTCAAATGGGTGCATTGCAATGTTCGGTTCACGCCTTCGCTTAGCATGTTGAAGAAAACCGGAAATAGATAGGGGCTGCTATATTCCTGCTGATTTTTGGGCAATGTCAGACTTATTGCCGGCTTATTGGAATCATTAAAATAGATATCATCATACCTGAACACATACTGCGTGCGATGTATTTCCTTCAGTGTTCCTGCTAACATCCCCTTGTAGTATATTTCCATCGCTCTCATGTATTATTTTTCTTTACTTCGAGGGTTAGTTCCATTCCTAATACTTCAGTCAGCTTGTTGAGCACATCTAAGGAAGGATTTCCTTGTCCCCGTTCTACTTTATACAAGGTATTGGTGCTGACGTTTGCCAGTTCGGCCAGGTGAGGTTGCGTGATTCTCAGTTCCTTTCGGCGGTTTTTTATGGTTTCACCAAGCGTCTTAGCTAACATTATCGTGTGATTTTAGTGTAAACGATACGATGTGGCTATAAATATATGGCAAAAATCACAATATAGTGTGATATTTTAATGTGTGTGCCGTAGGATATTCGGTAATAGTGGGTAAAATCACACTATGGTGTGAAATTTCAGTATGTCGCGCGTAAGAATACACTATAAATGCGTGAAATAAGGCTATAGTGTGATAAAATCAAAAAACTGGGGATTGAACCGAAGTTACTAACTTCAGCTCAATCCCCAAGTTTTTGATGTGATCCGGTAAAAATTGTCCAGACTAAGCATCAGGACCATCCGGGCCAGCGAGGTGTTTTCGGATATACCGATTATTTTTTTCCAGACAGGGAGGATGGCCGGAACCGAACGTTGATTGATGGCGGTGAAACAGCGTTCGAAATCCGGATTTTCCCGGTGAAAACGCAGCTCTCGGTTGAATAAAAGGTCGATACGGTGTTCCAGGATGACCTCGATCAGCTCAGCTTCACGGGTTGATTGCGACTCTTTCCCGGCAATGATGTTCGCCCGCTGCTGATGATACTGGAGCAGTCGCTCTGTGAAGAGGTGAAGGTCTGCAAATAGGTGATAAAAGGACGCTTTGTTTTTGCCGACCGTCCGGGCGAGTCGCTCTATGTTAAGTCCCCGGGGACCTTCCCGGGCGAAGATGTGGTACCCGGCGTCGATCCAGGGTTTTTCTATGGGTTTCATCGCGTTGTGTTTTCCGAAAACATAGCAATATTCGGGCGTATTCCGGTATGCGGTTCCGTAGTGGTCGTGCAGGGCGTTCCTTCAGCTGCAGGACCCGCCGCGAATGGCAGGCGGCAGGGGGCAGGCGGCAAGGTAGCAAGTAGCAAGTGTCAAGCGGCAAGGTAGCAAGCGGCAAGCAGCAAGCGGCAAGGTAGCAAGTGGCAAGTGTCAAGCGGCAATGTAGCAGGTAGCAAGTGCCAGATGCCAGATGCCGTATGCTAAAAACTAATAAGCCAAACGTCTGTTATGGCCACTGGTTACTCTAGTCTGAAGTCAGTTAACACGTAACTTGCGTTTCGTCCAGCTTCGTCTGTTTGTTTTAATATTCCTTTTTCAATTAAGTCTTTTATATCTCGTAAAGCGGTGTCGGCAGAGGTCTTGGTAATTTTTGCCCATTTTGAGGTTTGTAATTTACCGTCAAAACCGTCAAAAAGTTTGTTGAGCATGAGTCGTTGTCTTTCATTGACAGGCGTTTGTTCGTGCAGTTTCCAAAATTCGGCTTTACGCAATATTCTTTGCGTGGTGCTTTCAGTAGCAAGCATTGCGTTTTTCAAGCAAAGTAAAAACCATTCGAGCCATTCAGTAATGTCACCTGTACTGTGTTGAACTTTCTGCAATATGCCGTAATAATGTTTGCGTTCTACTAAAATTTGGCTTGACATACTGTAAAAACGTTCGCTACTATTTTCCGCACGAGCAAGCACCATATCAGTTATGGCACGAACAATTCGACCGTTGCCGTCATCAAAAGGGTGAATGATGATAAACCAAAAGTGGGCTATTGCTGCTTTTAATACAGGGTCAAGTTGATTGTCATTATTGAACCAGTCTAGAAACTTGTCCATTTCCGCTTTTACAAGTTCCGCTTTTACAGCTTCGTAATGCACTTTTTCTTTACCCATTGCTCCCGAAACAACCTGTATTTCCCCGGTACGGTATCTGCCCACTTCTATTTCATAAGGTCCGCTGTATCCAGTTGGAAAAAGTGCTGCATGCCAACCAAACAAACGTTTTTTTGTCAATGGTAAATTATGACGTTGGGTAGCATCGAGCATCATTTCTACGATGCCTTCAATATGACGGCTGCTTGGCACAAGTCCTGCGGTGTTGATACCCAAACGCCTTGCTATGGATGAACGCACCTGGTCAAAGTTGAGTAGTTCCCCTTCAATCTCAGATGATTTCACTACGTCTAACGTTAGGGTAGTAAGTGTAGCTTCTTCCTTTGCAGAAAAACCCAAAGCGTTCATTTGTCCGATGATTTTACCTTGCATCAGGCGAACTTCCCCAAATAGTGCATTTATGGCTTTGTCATTCCAGGTAAATTCCGTCCAGTTTTTATGTTGATAGATGTATTTTGCCATTGCTTTAAATCATATTTGCGGCAAATATACGGATTTATCACCGCAAATATGCGGTTCTTATGCTGTTTTATTACCGCAAAGAGGCGGTTGTTTTTTCTTCTTCGTTAGTGAGTGTATGTTTTTCCCTACTATTGAGTGTTATTTTCTGCTCAATTCTATAACGAATATGTCGATCTGTCAAGCGACGGAACCTATTCGCGATTCAGTCGCTCGATTTCAGCCTGCAAGGCTTCAATCTGGGTTTGCTGCTCCTGTATGGCTTTGATCAGGAACGGAATCAGCTCGGTGTAATTCAGGGATTTGTATTCCATGGTTATGGTCATATCACCGCCCGACGGGCCCACCTCTTCGGAGGGTTCGGTGTAGGTATGTACATTATCGCGCACCAGATCCGGCAATACAGCTTCAACTTCCTGTGCGATGAGGCCATAATGGGTTCCTGTGCTCAGGGGGAGTCCGTTCCACGACCCGTTCCCGCGGAAGGTGTACGATGCAGGATTCAGCTGCATGACCACGCCCAGGGCATTGCCGAGCGGCCGGATGTTTTCCTTGAGATTACGGTCGGAGGTGTTGTTGAGGGAGCCGCTGTAGTTGATGTCGCCGTTGACCTGGAGTCCACTGAAAGTGGCACCAAAATCGGAGGTGGTATAGCCATGCAGCACCAGGGCAGTGTCAGCATGGATTTCAGCACCGATACTGGACGCCCCGTCGCGGTTGACATACAGACGAAGGCCCGTGTTTTGGCCCGTTCCATCAACGCTGGCCTGCAGCCCGATGTTGCTGGTTCCCTCACGCACCGACAGGGCGACCCCATAGTTCTCTACGCCGGCCGAGAAGATGTTTCCGCGTAGCCCGTAGTTATTCGCTGGCGAACCGAATACTAAGGCATCAAGTCCGACATTATTCGCCAGGGCAAGATCGGCCAGCATAAACATGATAAACACAGAAAAAACAAGATGGTAGAGTGATTTCATAGGGTCTCCTGAAACATGGATTGAAGGAATGGATAAAAAAATGGGTGGTGTAAAACGATTATCGTTGCCCGACCAGAACGACCGTAGGCGATGAGCACGTTGCGAGGCGAGCGTTAACGTGGTATACATCGTGAGGCGAGCGTTGGTCGAACGGAGCTTTATTTAACCAGCATCATTTTGCGGGTGCTGTGGACGCGACCGTCGATCTGGAGCATATACACGTACACCCCGCTGGCGAACCGTGAAGCATCGAAGTTCGCAGTGTACACCCCGGCTGTACGCGCATCGTTCACCAGCACCTCCAGTTCCCGTCCGAGCAGATCGTACACGGCGAGTCGGATGGTTGCCGGTGAGGCTACGGTGTAGCGAATCCGGGTGGAGGGGTTGAACGGGTTCGGATAATTTTGATCCAGCGAAAAGAAGAGCGGTATTTCGGCAGCAAGATCATCCAGCGAAGTGGGGGTGATGTTAAAGCTGTTCGGGAACCCCTGAACCAGACTGACTCCTTCAGCACTGAGGGTTCCGGTAACCACATCGCCGGCCGAAAAACTCACCGAGACTCCGGGAGCGGATACAAAGCCGCCGGCGAAGCCGATGGTTGCAGCGTTGAGCGACTGGGCCTGCAGCGGCCCGGCGCATACCGAACATACCATAAGACTTACGGCAGCAACGATTGAGCGCATAGCATTATATGTTACGTGGACGGTGTAGTGAAGCTGTATACACGGGTACATCGTCCTGCATCATGCATCGTAAAGACGAACACAACACAACACAAACATACATGCACGCTGTAGCGATGTTCCTGATAATCGAAATTATTCAGAAAACTAATCAGTTCAAAGTGCCGGAGCAGGCGGTCAGGGTAATGGCCAGGAAAAGCAGGCCGAGGTTGTGGTACGTCCGGTCTGTGATTGGGTTCATGCCTTGAATAACGGGAATATCGAAGTGGAAGCTGACGTTTTCAAGTATGCAGAAAACTTGTCAGACTTCCTATTCAATTCGTGCCCGCTGGATGTTCCGGACCCAGATGTAGGTTCCGCGCAGCACGTCAAAGTCCACCTCGCCCGTCATGATGATTTCCGTGGTATCATCAAAGGGGAAGGTTGGCATGACCTCACGGTCAATTTCGATGAGGAGATCACCGGAAGCGTCTTCAAAAAGGTAGTAGTCTTCACGGATGTGCTGGGTAATGTAGCCGCGAAGCTGTACCTCTATATCGCGGATTTGCAGGAGCCGGGCATTATTCAGGACCTCCTCGACGTTCATTTGCCGGTCGGCAGAGGCGGAGGGACCTGTGTACTGGGCGTTGGACTGGTAGGTTATCGTGAACAGGATGAAGAATAGAAGGATGTATTTCATGGTTTTGAATGGTTTTTCCGGATTGGAGCCCGGTCAGGGTTCAGGTTTGTTTCCGGATTGAGGCCCGGGTCGCGGTACCGTATGTGCTACCGTGAAGGGGGTGCCCGGCAATTTGCTGTGTTGCCGGGCAATCTCGGGGGAGGACCTTTACTGCCGTTTATAGTTTTGTTGGCGAGGGGGGACTCCTGTCAGGCACACGTCTGCGGAGTGTGCCGTCTGCCGGGGGTGCCCGGCATGCGCTCTTTGTAAGAATGCACTAAAACTACCGGCAGAAACTGAACGAATTCTGAAGAATGTCAAATAAATGTATGCAATGATTTTAGTGTCGGGTTCAGCAGCTTGTTACGGTCGGCGTCTGTAACGTCACCGGCATCCGTTGTATCGTCGGGGTCGCGCCTGTGCCGGGGCGCCGACACTTGTTTGATTGTGAGAGCAAGTGTATTTGTGTTCGGGGTATATCAGTTTGGAGGTTCTAATTCGTTAGTTTAACAATATCGCAGGCATGTCTCCGATCGCTGCCTCCCGACCAACCCTGCAAACCCGAACTAAATGCTATCCTGATGTCCAATCCTCCCGTTCAAAAACAGTTGTTTCGTTACTTCCTGCAGGGGTTGCTGTTCATCGCGCCGCTGACGGTGACCGGTTATATTATTTACATCTCCTTCACTTTTATTGACAGTCTGCTGCAGCGGGTTCTTGAGCCGGTGCTGGGTCTGTTGATTCCCGGCCTGGGGTTTGTAGTTGTGGTGCTGGTGTTGATGCTGCTGGGTTTTTTTGCACAGACCATCATCGGCAAGCCCCTGAAATCCTGGATTGATCGACTTCTGGCGAAGATTCCGTTATTGAATTTCATTTACACGGCGTTTGCCGATTTGTTTTCATCGCTGCTGGGTAATCAGCGCAAATTCAACCGACCGGTCCTGGTGGTGGTGAATCCGGATGTGGGGTTGGAGAAGCTGGGGTTTTTGACGGAGCCCGATCTGCGTCGGTTGGGTGAGGACGGCAAAGTGGCGGTGTATTTCCCGCACTCGTATAACTTTTCCGGCGAGATGTTTATCGTGCCGGCGGGCCGGGTGCGACCGGTAGATCTGCCCCCCGGGGATGTGATGAAGTTTATTGTATCAGGGGGCGTGGCCGGCCTGCATGAGCAGGGTTCGGCTGAGGGTGCGAAATAGGCTGTTGCCAGGGCCGTGGGCGAGGTTGCCGGTATGGCATGTGCCATCCCATAGGCTGCATGATGTGCCCGCCCGGGGACATTACCTTGTGACAAGTTACCCCAGTGTGTGTTTTCATTGGTGAATGTTGCGTCGCGGCTACTTTCCGCGGGTCACGGCGCGATGGGTTTGTCGTTACGGCTCCACTCGCTCCACGATCCTACATAAAGAGCGGGTATAGGTAGGCCGGCATGGGCCGCTGCAAGCAGGGTGTGGCAGGCGGTAACACCTGAGCCGCAATGCACAGCCACGTTTTCCATGGGTACATGGTCTAGTTGCCGGTTAAGTTTTTCGCGCAGGGTTTCGCCTGGCAGGAAACACCCGTCTTTATCCAGATTATCGGTGAAGGGGATGTTGATGGCACCGGGGATATGTCCGGCGATCAGGTCGATGGGTTCGGTGATGCCGTTGTACCGTTCTTCGGAGCGCACATCGACCACCCGGAATTCCGGATTTTGTGCAGCGAGGGCTACCTCGTCAAGGTGCATGATTGGAAGTTGCCACGTTGATACAGGGTACAGGGTGGGGGCTGATTGGGGAAGCTGCCATCCTGTTTCAGTGGGATAGTTTTGGTGCCGCGCGTGCTGCAGTCCACCGTTGAGTACCTGAACGTTTTGGTGGCCGAAGGCACGGAGCATCCACCAGAATCGGGCGGCGGCGTTGGAGCCGTTCTTGTCGTCATAGATGATGACGTGGCTGTCAGGTTGTATACCGAGGTTGGTGATGGTCTGTGCGAAGGTGTGTATGTGGGGCAGGGGGTGCCGGCCACCGTTGGCGGCGTCTGCGGGGATGGCTGAAAGCTGGGTGTCAAGGTCGACGTAGACGGCGTCTTTAAGGTGAATCTCGCTGTAGCGTTGGCGCGATTCCGGGCTTCCTCCGGCATCGAACAGGAGGAAGTTTGTCAGGCCGGACAGTTGGATGGGTTCGATGATGGCTGGTAATGGGGGCATGGGTGGATTTGAACGGTGATTCAGGGGTTGTGACGGGATTTGTACCGGCAAAAATGTGGGTTATTCCGGGGTTTTATGGTTGGAAGGGGTATGGATGGGTTACGCCCGAGCTAGTTTTCGCGAGGGTTTTAAAACATGAAAGGGCGGGTGGTTTTAGTGTTTTTGACCTGCGTCTGGATGTGGTTTGTCGTGCAGGCCTGGCGAATTACTGAACTTTTACTGTGAAATATGTGAAAGTGGTGAAAGAGTATGTGGTTTTTTGACTCTCTAATATAGATGTAATTGGGGCCTGTTCAGCATCAGGCTGCCCTGGCGAAAAAAAATCACGGGAGTAGGTGGAATTTCGAGCTTGAGAAGGTGTATTTCATCGGAATCATGAACTTTGTTATGGAGACCGGTACACCCGCTTACCGGTCTGGATGAGGCCTATATTCGTTCCATGACCGATCCTTCCTCTACCTAAGCGGTGCTGCACGTTGCCGTGGGTCTTCAACCTAAGTAACATATTCTAACCTATTAAACGCAGACGCTTGACCACAGCAGCGCAGATCCGGCCGATGCCAAGCGACCAGGAATTTTCCTGACCGAGGTTAGATGCTCTAGGTTGGCGCTCTAAAAAAAAAAGCCCGGCCAGTTTGAGAACTGAACCGGGCTGTAAAAGTTGTGAGCCGATAGTCCATGTAGGGACCAGCGGACCCAATCGTTATGCCGATGTTACATCAAATCGGTCAGCATTCATCACTTTCACCCAGGCTTTAACAAAGTCACGTACAAATGTTTCTTTGTTGTCATCCTGCGCGTAGAACTCGGCATAGGCCCGTAGAATGGAATTCGATCCAAACACGAGATCAACCCGGGTAGCGGTCCATTTCGTTTCACCACTCGAACGGTCTACGATGTGGTACAGGTTTTTCCCGGCCGGCTTCCAGTTGTTCTTCATATCCGTCAGATTTACGAAGAAATCGGTGGAAAGAACGCCTTCACGATCGGTAAACACGCCGTGACGGGTACCGCCGTGATTGGTGCCGAGCACACGCATACCACCCACCAATACCGTCATTTCCGGTGCAGTAAGTCCCATGAGCTGGGTGCGATCAAGCAACATTTCCTCCGGAGACACGGTGTAGTCTTTCTTGAGCCAGTTCCGGAATCCGTCATGAAGAGGCTCAAGAACATCAAACGACTCCGTATCGGTCATCTCGTCGGTGGCATCACCACGGCCGGGCAGGAAGGGTACCGTAACATCCACGCCGGCTTCCCGGGCAGCTGCTTCTACGGCAGCGGTTCCACCCAATACGATGAGGTCGGCGAGGCTTACCTTTTTGCTCAGTCCGGACTGAATTTCCGTAAGCTTGTCCAGCACCTTCTGCAGACGGGCAGGCTCATTACCTTCCCAATCTTTCTGGGGAGCAAGCCGGATGCGACCGCCATTGGCACCACCACGGAAATCGGATCCACGGAACGTTCGGGCACTGTCCCAGGCAGTACTGATGAGTTCGGTGCGGGTCAGACCGCTGTTCAGCAGAGTAGCCTTCAGCTCAGCAATTTCCCCTTCAGTCAAGGTATAGTCCACGGCGGGAACCGGATCCTGCCAGATGAGGTCTTCGGCCGGTACATCCGCTCCGAGATAGCGGCTTTTCGGACCGAGATCACGGTGGGTCAATTTGAACCAGGCCCGGGCAAAAACATCCTCGAAATACGCCGGATCGTTATAAAATTTCTCGGAAATCTTGCGGTACTCCGGGTCCATTTTCATGGCCATATCCGCATCGGTCATGATGGGGTTTTGTCGCTGCCCCGGGATGTGAGCGTCAAAGGGCTTGTCTTCTTCTTTGATATCGATGGGCTCCCACTGCCAGGCACCCGCCGGACTTTTCTTCAGCTCCCACTCGTAATTCAACAACAGGTGGAAGTAGGTGTGATTCCATCGGTCCGGCGTGGTGGTCCAGGCGCCTTCAATGCCGCTGGTTACAGTGTTCTCAGCATTGCCTTTGCCCTGCGGATTGGCCCAGCCGAAGCCTTGTCCGTGTACATCTTCAGCTTCAGGGTCGGCACCCAATGCCGCTGCATCGCCGTTTCCGTGGGTTTTCCCAACGGTGTGTCCACCTGCGGTCAGAGCACAGGTTTCTTCGTCGTTCATGGCCATGCGCTTGAAGGTGGTGCGAACTTCGGCGGCGGTTTTCAGCGGGTCCGGTTTTCCGCCCACACCCTCGGGATTCACATATATAAGTCCCATCTGTACGGCAGCCAGCGGATTTTCAAGGGACTCAGCGTCATCATCGTTACCATAGCGGTCACGACCGAGCCATTCTTTCTCGGAACCCCAGTAAATGTCTTTTTCCGGATGCCAGATGTCTTCCCGACCACCTGCAAATCCGAAGGTTTTAAAACCCATCGACTCATACGCCATATTTCCGGCCAAAATGAATAAATCGGCCCAGGAGAGCTTATTGCCATATTTTTGCTTAATCGGCCACAGCAAACGACGGGCCTTGTCCAGGTTGACGTTGTCGGGCCAGCTGTTCAATGGAGCAAAACGCTGATTACCGGTGTTGCTGCCACCGCGACCGTCTGAAACCCGGTAGGTTCCGGCGCTGTGCCAGGCCATACGAATCATCAGTCCGCCATAATGTCCCCAGTCGGCCGGCCACCAGTCCTGACTGTCGGTCATCAGGGCCTTCAGGTCGGTTTTGACGGCTTCGAGGTCCAGTTTTTTAAACTCCCCGGCATAATTGAAATCCTTGCCGTAGGGTGTGCTTTTTGTATCATGCTGGTGGAGAATGTCCAGATTCAGGGCATTGGGCCACCAGTTGGTAACCGATTCTTTAACTTCGGTGTTGGCCCCGTGATGAAACGGGCACTTTCCGTTGGTTGAATTGTTCATGTTCGTGTTTTTATTAATGATAGTATTGAAGAAAATTGCGCGTGTATTGACCGTAAAATTAGCCTGCAACTAAGGACTATCCCGGTAAAATTATAGGTCTCTAATACCTCGTATGTGGATGAGGCCTTGTTTTTGGGAGGGTTCCTGCATCACCTGTTTCGACCCTCTGATTGGCAGAAGTCATACACGCTGTTAATGACTGTAAATTTAGGCACTGTGCACGTCAGAAACCGTCGATTATCGTAAAAGATTGTCCGACTTGCGTAAAGCATACATCTGAATATTGTGAAAAGATTTTATTTCAGTCGGGAGAATATGCTATCGGGAAAGACATCGCGGGTGTAGCGCACGAAGGTGTTGAATTGCGTTAAAATGACCACTGCCGCGACCATCTGAATAACCGGAGTGAGCCACTCGCCCGGAATGCCCAGTACGCTGAAGTTCATTTGCTGCAGAATCAACGTGAGGCTTATCCCCGAAATCACCCCAATGAGCAGAAAAACCGATGCAACGAGTACCAATGGACGGTTTTTGTGCGGGGATGTCGCCGCGATGGTTTGTTCGGTAATATCCTTTGTGATGGGGGTCTCAATACGCATGGTATCGGATGCTGCATAAAGGGGCCCCGACAACGCACGCGCGGGTTCAGATGCCATACCTGTACTTTCAGGCGCGGTACCTGGCGTAGCAGCTGCACCAAATTCAGGATACACCTGCGTCATTTTCATCAAGATGTCATCCTCCAGGTCAGGTGGGATGGGGATTTCCGCTGCCGAACCAAGCAGTTTCGACAGGTTTCCACAGCGCATGCGCTGGTCGAAGGATTGATGTTGGTCAGTATATGGTTTCGAGGGAGTTTTCATCAGAGGTTACAGCTCCTGGTGTTTACGCATTTTGGTATCGAGTACGTTTCGAAGCGACTGCCGTCCCCGGTGCAGCAGCACTTTCGTGTTCGGAAGGCTCCATCCGGTAGCGCCTACAATTTCGCGGGTCGATAACGATTCGAGGTAGAACAGCCGAATGGCCAACTGCTCCGCCTCCGGGATTTCCTTCAGAGCTTCGGCGATGCATGCCTGCAGATGCTCACTGTGATCGAGGTCCTCAAACGGATCGGTGAGCTCTTGTGGTAGCGCTCCCTCCAGACTATCGATGGAGGGATAACGCACGGCCAGACGCTTCTCTTCTTTGAGCAGCATCAGGCATTCATTGATTACAATACGCACCAGCCATGTACGAAAAGAGGACTGCCCGCTGAATGTGGACAGTCCTTTCCAGGCTTTGATAAAGGCCCGTTGCACGGCTTCGGAGCGCAGGTCGGGGGAGGAGAGTAGTCCTGCCGTGACCGACCACGCCATGCCCTTTTCCCGATTAACGAGGATTCGGAATGCGTTGGGGTCGCCATCCCGACATCGATTCAGTAATTCCGTTTCATCGGACATCAGTTTGACTTTTCGGAGTTCCCGTCGGTGTCTTTGATTTTGCCTGCGAAATAGAACCCGAATCCTGCGAACAAGAATAAAATGCCGAAGCCGAAAGATGGATCAAATCCACCGGAAATTTCGTGCAATATGGATGCGGTTACCAGCCCCAATGCTACGAAGATGAGCAAAATTCCAATCTTCTTCCAGGCTATGCGGATACCTTTCAACGCGGGAAGTGCGGGAAGTTCATGGCCGGGCAGCTGAGCCGGATCGTAGCCTTTTTCCAGCAGAAGCATACGTTCTTTGCTGCGTGCGGCGTGCATAAGGTACCAGGATGCGAAGAATGCGGCGATAAGGGTGACGCCGAGAATGGTTATATATAGCATAATATGGTGGTTTTTTGGAGGCTGTTGTTGTGTGCTTTAACCCTTAGATGATCTCCGCGCCGGAAAGGTTACATGATTTTGCACTTTACTGCGATTGGACTACTTTATCCAATGTAGTAAGATCTACAGCGTCTAACAGATTCAACACTTTTTGTGCGCAAACCATGAATACACTATTTCTAATCCTACTTGTAACGCTAAGCACCGATATAGGAGGTTTTTCGGACACATCCAGCGTTTCGGGTTCAACCGACGGTCGGTTTCTGCCCATATACTTACCTCACCCCGATATAGTGTACGAGGGTGGTTTCTATATCAACTATGCTGAGAATTATCGGCATTTGAACCGTTTCGACAACGAACTACTCGAACATCCGGAGTCCGGAATCAGTGATGCCTCCATGCCCTATGCATTTACTCAAACGGGCATGCGTATCCGCTTCAGAACCGACTCTGACTCCATTCGTTTCATTTTTAAAGCTCGTGAAGATGCAGCTCAATCTTCACTTCGTGATGCTTTCGGGGTTTATGTATTCCGGACCGATGTAGAAACCAGGTACGAGAAATTCGACAATAACAGCCATCAGTCATTTGATACACTTGATTTTATAGTGGCTAACGTCCGCAACGATAAATCGACTACTCCCGCTGAAATCACGGTACATCTTCCCACACATTTTGGGGTTGATCTTTATTCTGTCGAGATCAGAGAACACGCCAATATTTTCCCACTACCTGAAGATAATCGCGATGTATATGTTGCCATCGGTAATTCTATAGCGCATGGTACCGGTGTTGAGTCAGCTACCCCCCATACATGGCCGCATCTTTTTGCGATGTATGCCGATGTCAACCTGTACAATATGGCCGTTGCGGGAGCACGCAGCAGCTGGGTGATTCCATCCATGCTTCGAGGTAGAAAAGTCGACATCATCACCATATCGACCGGATTCAACGACTGGATGTGGAGTGACAATTCTTTGAATGAGGCATCGGTGCGCTATGCCGCAATGCTCGATACCTTGCTTATCGTACAGCCTGAGGCTGAAATCTGGGTCATTACGCCACTGGTAACTACAGTGGAGGAGCCTGCTATGGGCGCGCCATTTACGCTGGAGGCGTGGCGTAACGAAATCGAACGATTGGTCAATATCAGACAAGAATCTGCAAATGAACGGCTTCATCTCATTCACGGACCTGATTTTTCCGAACCCGGGTACCTGATGGATGGTGTGCATCTTTCACGTGATGGCGCCCGATCCTTCGCGCGAAGGTTGAGTGACCACATCCGGTATGGTTGGGAGTTGTTTGAACTTGAATTTGGGTGCAATGTATTGGATGGGGACCATTGAGGCGGTTTCGAAACGCTGCCTTTGGCAGGTCTACACATGACTCTTCTGGAAATCGATGTCGGATTGAGCATTCGTTTTCACCCCCGTGAAGCGGCCAGCAGATCGATGTACGCCCCTTCCACCAGCCATTCGACTGCAATACCCAGCTGTTTCATGATACGTTGGGCTTCATCCACACCGGACTCGTATGCATCTGCATCCGCCAGAACGACTTCCAGCTCGAGGTAAGCTCCGAGCCCTTCTACGTTATCCAGGTGGATGCGGGTGCGACCAACCCGATACAGCCTGCGTTTTTTCCGAACCCGCCCCTGCTCACCCCATGCCAGGGTCAGGGCCTGTCGCATCCCGGCCGGATCAGGCACCGGCGTTCGAATATAGAACGAGGATTTCGGACCCTTGGCATCATCGCGCCGGTAAAAAATCAGCTCGGCCGAGCCGTCGGCAAATTCCCGCAGCTTGATCCGCCCGTCTGCACCCTGAAAAAACGTATCGTCCTGCTCCAGGTCCAGGGGATCCTCCGTGGCGATGGCGGCAGCCAGAGGTTCAATGGCCTTTACCGAAGGGATTCGCGCTTTGATTTCGATGTTTTGTGGCATATCTAATTTATTCAATTGCAATAAATTATATCCGTTATTCCAGAAAATTTGCAAAGCAACGAAATATCGGTATTCCTCAAAAGTTTGTATCGGATAGTCGTGTTTTCGGACGAATTGGCTATTGCATGCAACAGCCAAAGATGCCCGGCTGCGTCCGCGAAGATTCCTGCTGCCAGGTGCCCGGACCCGGTTTTGAGAGTACGTACAAACGTGCCGGTTATGCCGGCAATCTGAGAATCTGTCACAGGAATGAATTGCGTCGATTCGCCAAATGCGGAGGTGGTCCAGAATCGGGTGAGGAAGGACGCAAGAGTATGCTCCTCATGTGTGGAGGGAGTATCATGCCGTTCTTTTGTGGACCAAAGTCCGCGTTCCTGCCAGTACAACAGGGGTCTGGGACGTGGGTGTGAATTCTCGCCGGTTTGTGTAACCCTGCGGGTGCGTTCGCCGTGTGTTACCATCATGTTGGCTGAATTCATACTCTTTGTGGTTTCATTATCTGTAGAATCACCGTCGTTCACCAGCGGAAAAACCGACGTAAAGTCGGCAACGTAACGGGTGTTTCCATCCTCCTGAATGGCGAAGAGCAGGTCGCGCACACCGTTGGTGAGCAGGATGTAGGGTGCACGAATCTGGCGATTGTAGCGGGCGGCCTGCACCGCGGTCTGCTCGGTCAGCTTGACCGATTCGGCTTTGCATTCCACCAGCAGCAGCGGCCGGTGAAATTCATCGAAACACAGAATGTCTGCCCGGCCGGCATGATCGGTTGACTGCATGGGAACCGGGGGCTCTGTACTCATCCGGTTCGCCGAAAACCCCGCCTCCCGGACCAGATATTCAATCATGCGCAATCGAACCCGCTCTTCCGGTCGGTCGGCCGCCCGCGTGCGCGTCACGGGATTGAACCACTTTCGCACACCGTTTTCAAAGCGTACGATGGGGAAATGGTTGGTAATTAGTGAGCCCATAGGAAGCCAATATAACAATAAGACCAGGGCTAACCGAAGAGGCTGTCACGATTGCGATGCCACCTCTGCATGGTTCCCTGTAAAACCCGCCGTCGGCAGCTTGTTCGCCTAAAAAAGAGCCATCTGTCACCCGGTTGCTTGCCTGTAAAAACAGCCGGCCGCCGGCAGGGTTTACTTGCCTTTTTTGGCGTTCAGTGCTTTTTTCTGTTCTTGCTTCTGCTCTTTTTCCATCTCACGGGCTTTCTTCTTGTCAATGCCCTCCATCATTTTCACGTGATCAATTTTTTTATTGATCATGAATTGCTGAGCGATGGACAAGACGTTATATACGAGGTAGTACAGCGAGAGTCCGGAGGCGAAGCGGTTGAAAATAACCAGCAACATGACCGGGAACACATACTGCAGAATCTTCATCTGCGGATTGGCCGCACCGCCCTGCCCGGAAACCTGCATCTGTACCACCATCGCAGCGGTCATCAGCAGTACAAACCCGGCAACAAAATCGCCGAAGAAGGGGATTTCAAAGGGCAGATTCAGCACAACATCCGGAGCCGAAAGATCATTGGCCCACAGGAACGACTCCCCGCGGATTTCAATGGCATTCTGGAAGAATTTCCACAGGGTAACCAGTACCGGAAGCTGCAGCAGGTTGGGCAAACATCCGCCCAGCGGATTCACCTTGGCCTTCTTGAATAACTTCAGAGTGGCTTCCTGCTGTTTCTGGGGCTCGTCTTTGTATTTCTCCTGCAGCGCTTTCATTTCGGGCTGCAGCTCACGCATCGCCGCCATGCTTTCGAAGCTCTTTTTGGTAAGCGGATACAGGGCTATTTTGATCAGCAGGGCAAACAGGATAATCGCCAGACCATAGTTGCCGGTCCAGTCGCCCAGGGTGGTGATTACGGGAATGATGACCCATTTCACGAAGGGTTTGGAGAACCAGTTCAACAGGCTGTATCCAACATCCACCATATCATAGGCGTTGTAGGCGAACTCCCGGATGGTGTAGTATTCCAGCGGACCAACATACAGGTTCAGGCGAAGGGCACCGGTTTCGGGTACGCGTGTTCTCAGCGCGGTAGCGTAGTTGTGATTGGTCAGCTCACTGGTAGGGTCGCCGGTAACTTCGCTGGTAACAATGGCGCCGGTGCCGGGCTCTTCCGGCTTAATAATCTGGGTGAAAAACTTGGTTTTGGTGGCCAGCCAGTCAACCGATCCGGTGATGATGCTCTCTTCCCTGCCCGCATCGCTCAGATTGTAGTTCTCAAGTACACCGCCGGAGTAGACGTACGCCCCGTTATACAGGGCTTCGGAGGCGCGACTCTGCTCGGTGGTATTCAGCGGTGAACGCCAGGCAAACTCGATATTGCGGTCGCCGAGGTGATTTTGAATGCCCTCAAATTCGATATCAAGAATCACATCGTAATTGATGGCATTGAACCGGTAGATATAGGTCATCCTCGAGCCGTCTTCCAGCTCCAGCACATAACGAAGTTCGTAATTCTGCCGGCCGTCTTCGGCCAGTCGGGCTCCGTTACCGTCATTTTGCTGGGCGAACAGAATCTGATTGGTTTCAATATTGTAGTTCTGGGCAGAAAGAAACCCGATGGAGTAGGTGGAGCGGGAACTGTCTGCAATCAGCTGCACCGGCCGACCGTCCCACTTATTGTACTGATTCAGGGTGAATTCTACCGGACCGGCGCCCAAATTGGAGAAAACAGCGGTGTAGAATGGGGTCTGAATGGTGTAATAGAGCGTATCTGTAACTGCGGATGTGCCGAAGATGCCGAGCTGATCACGCATTTCCTGTGCATCGGGCGTTGATCCGGTAATCTGCGCGCCCGGCAGGTCGTTGATATCATCAGGAAGGATGCCGGTTTCGGCCTGGACGGCCCGGATGCTGTCCTGCACGCGGCGCTCCTCCCGCATCCGCTCCATTTCTTCCTGACTGGGGGTCATGTAGACGAACCATGCCATCATGATTCCGAACATCAGGGTTAATCCAATAACAGTATTTCTATCCAAAACTACTCCGGTATAATGGTTTAATTCGGGTCGTTAACAGTAGGTTGTGGCCGGTTTTCAGGCGGCGTGCTGGTTTCACCCGGGGTGCCGCTGCGGGCATTTTCGGGTTCGGGAACCGGATCATAGCCCCCGTCGCTCCACGGATGACACCGGCCGATGCGTTTGATGGCAAGCCAGGAGCCTTTCAACGCCCCGTGCTTGTCCAGCGCCTGAATGGCGTAGTGACTGCAGGTGGGGGTGTAGCGACAACTCGGGGGAAAATACGGGGAAATCATGAGCTGATAGGCACGAACCAGCGCCTTTAGTACAAATTTCATGATTCTTCAGGGTTGTCCGTCAGCATTTTGGCCAGTTTCTGTACTAAACGGCCGGTTTCTTCGTGCAGCTGGGGGTAGGTGGCACGAGAGTTTTTGAGTATAAATCCTATATGCAAAACAGTAGCTGACGATTGTTTGACCGGATCCAGGAAGTGCTGTTGGAGCCGGTAAGCCTCCCGCAGGAGGCGTTTGCCGCGATTGCGACGTACTGCATTGCCGAGACGGCGGCCGGCGATGAAAGCAACACGGATATCCGGTGCAGGACCTTCAGTTACCACGAACCGAAGATCCGTGAACGTACCGGCAATGCGGGTTCCGTTTTTAAATAGCCCGGAAAAGGCATCTTTTCCCCGGAGTACAGACCTCCGGGGCAGACGGAAGGCACCCGCAGACCGCTTACTTAGGCCCGCGTTCATCGCTAACGGTGAGCTTGTGACGGCCCTTCGCTCTGCGGCGGGACAGTACGTTGCGACCATTAGCCGTTGCCATGCGCGTGCGGAAGCCGTGCTTGTTTGTGCGTTTTCTTCTGCTGGGTTGGAACGTGCGTTTCATGGATTTCGTCAGTTATAAATACGTTGTTAAAATCTTCAGCCGGCAGCAATACCCGCATCCTGCATCCCGTTTCAAATCTGTAACTGCAAGAATACCCGCCGGGTGGCAGGTGCGTTTTGCCGAAAGACATCGAAAATACGACAAATATTTCTAATTTCGTACACCTTTTTTACCGGATGCCGGTCTGCCCGCATCCTAAACCGGTGCAAGACTCGCCCGAACCACCACGCCCGTACCCCTGTTGCAGGCAGAACGGCGGATGCAGTTACCTTCAAAACCACAATTTTCACAGTAAAACCCCCGGTCCGGCGTTTGATGAAGCCCCGATTTGGCCGTACCTTACAATGCTGTACTATTTTTTATTGATTCCATCAAAACCATCATGCTAGATAAGTTATTCAGCAGTTTCGCGAAACTGTTCGGTTCCAAATCGGATAAAGACCTCAAGAAAATTCAGCCTGTCGTTGATCAGATTCTGGCCTACGAAGACCAGATGCATGTCCTCAGTGACGATGAGCTCAAGGCCCAGACCGAAAAGTTCCGCAAAGCCATTGCTGAGGCCACCGCTGAAACCGACACGCGTATCACCGAAATCAAGGCCAAACTGGACGACCCTGAAACCGAACTGACGGTGGATGAACGACGATCGCTCGGCGAAGAGCTGGATGAACTGGACGAAGAATGGCTGGATATCTGCGAGGACGTCCTGGATGAAATCCTTCCCGAGGCCTTTGCCACCCTGAAGGAAACCTGCCGGCGTTTCGTGGGCAAAAAATGGACCGTTGCCGGTAACGAAATTGAGTGGAACATGGTGCCGTACGATGTGCAGCTTATCGGGGCCATTACCCTGCATCAGGGTAAAATCGCCGAGATGAAAACCGGTGAAGGTAAAACGCTGGTCGCCATTTTTCCGGCCTACCTCAACGCACTGGCCGGTCGGGGTGTGCACGTAATCACCGTGAACAACTACCTGGCCAAGCGGGATGCCGAATGGAACGAGCCCATTTTCAACTTCCACGGCCTGCGGGTCGACTGCATCGACCGCTATGAGCCTAACACCGAGGCCCGTCGCAACGCCTATCATGCTGATATCACCTACGGAACCAACAACGAATTCGGATTCGATTACCTGCGTGACAACATGTCCTTCACAGAGGATCAGCTCGTACAACGCGGCCATCATTACACCATTGTTGATGAGGTTGATTCCGTTCTTATTGATGAAGCCCGGACGCCGCTTATTATTTCCGGACCGGTACCCCAGGACAACCAGTCGCAAAAGTACCTGGAGCTCAAGCCCCGCGTGGCCTCCCTGGTAGAAGCCCAGAAAAAACTCGTAGCCGGCTACCTGAGCAAGGTAGATGCCTTCCTGAAAGAAGGCAACCAGGAGCAGGCGGGTTTGTATCTGTTCCGTGCCAAACGCGGTTTCCCGAAGAACAAGAAATTTGAGAAGTTCATGCAGGAGCCTGAAATGCAGAAGCTCGTGCAGCAAACCGAGTATTTCTACCTGCAGGACAACGGTAAAAACATGCCTTTTGTGGATGAAGACATGTACTATGCGGTCGACCTGAAACTGAACACCATTGAAATGACCGATAAAGGTCGGGACCTGATTACCGGCGCCCAGGAAGACAAAGAGTTTTTCGTTATCCCGGATATGGGCCTGGAGACTTCCCTGATAGAGGAAAACATCGCCGGCAAACAACAGCAGCTGCTGGATGAACTGGAAAATCAGACCGACTTCTCAGCGGAATATACCGAGCAGCAGAAGGCTAAAATTACCGAAGACATCCGCCGTGAAAAATCCGAAAAAATGGCGGAACTCTACCGGCGCTTTGCCGAAAAAAGTGAGCGGATTCACTCAGTGAACCAGTTGCTGAAAGCCTACACCCTGTTCGAACGGGACGATGAATACATCGTTCAGGACGGGAAAGTCAATATTGTGGATGAGCACACAGGTCGGGTGATGACCGGTCGTCGCTACTCTGACGGACTGCATCAGGCGATAGAAGCCAAGGAGAACGTGAAAGTAGAGGCCTCAACGCAGACCTATGCCACCATTACTCTGCAGAACTATTTCCGGATGTACCACAAACTGGCGGGGATGACCGGTACGGCCGCTACGGAAGAATCGGAATTCTTTGAAATCTACAAACTTGAGGTGATTGAAATCCCGACTAACCGTCCCATTGCGCGGGTTGATCATGAAGATCTGGTCTTCCGGACCAAACGGGAGAAGTTCAACGCCTCCATTATAAAGATCCGTGAGTATCATGAAAAAGGGCAGCCGGTTCTGGTAGGAACTACCAGTGTGGAGGTTTCGGAAACGCTGAGCCGAATGTTGCAGCGTGCCGGCATCAAACACAATGTTCTGAATGCCAAGCAGCACCAGCGCGAGAGTGAAATTGTAGCCGAGGCAGGTCGACGTGGCGGGGTTACCATCGCAACCAACATGGCCGGTCGTGGTACCGATATCAAGCTGACCGATGAGGTAAAAGAACTGGGCGGACTGGCCATTCTGGGTACTGAGCGGCATGATTCCCGAAGGATTGATCTTCAGCTGCGCGGACGCTCAGGCCGTCAGGGTGACCCGGGCGAGTCGCAGTTTTATGTATCGCTGGAAGACAATTTGATGAAACTCTTCGGTTCCGACCGGATTTCCAGTGTGATGGACCGCATGAAATTTGAAGAAGGCGAGGTCATCCAGCACAGCTGGGTCACCAAATCGCTGGAACGGGCCCAGGGTAAGGTTGAGCAGAACAACTTCAGTATCCGGAAGAAGCAGCTGGAGTACGATGATGTGCTCAACAATCAGCGTAAGGTGGTCTACGCCCGCCGGCGGAATGCCTTGCTGGGTGACCGGCTGAGCTCGGATATTTTCAATATGCTGCAGGATCTGGTTGACACCATCCTGGACGAGCATTATGCCATGGCTGAATATGAAAACATTCAGGAGAAGCTGCTCCGTATGCTGGCGGTGGATGTGGAAATTGACCGTGAGAAGTGGTCTTCCGCCGGACAGGACGGCCTGGCCGATATCATCGTGGAGAAAGCGCTGGAATCGTACAAGGTTAAATCCCGCGTACTTACCGAGCCCTTCATGAATATCCTGAAGCAGATTCAGGAAAGCGACATGCCGAACAAACCCCGGCAGGTGCAGATGATTTTCACCGATGGGATCAAGCGGCTTCGGGTTGTGGTTGAGGTAGATAAAGCGATGGAAACCAATGGCAGGGAGCTGGTGCGCGGACTGGAGCGGGCTGCGGTACTATCCATCATCGATGACAAATGGATGGAGCACCTTCGTGAGCTGGATTCCGTGAAAGAAGGTATCGGTTTGCGGGCGTTCGGTCAGAAAGATCCCCTGCTGGAGTACAAACGCGAGGCTTTCAAGATGTTTGGCGTGCTGGTTGAAGAGATGAACAGCGAGATTATCTCGATGATCTGGAAGGCGATGCCCGAGGGATCTAACGATAAGCAGAAACTTATGGAAGCCAAGGCACCGACCCGTCGGAAGATTGATTTCAACAAGCTTAAAACCCAGCATGAATCCCCGCCGGATATGTCGGTCCGCTTTGATGGCGGTGCGCAGACAGGCAACTCAGCCCAGCAGCAAATGGTTGCCGGCGGAAATAAACCGAAGCAGGAACCGGTTGTGATTGGGGAAAAGGTGAAGCGAAACGATCCGTGTCCGTGTGGCTCCGGCAAGAAGTACAAACACTGTCACGGCGCCGGCGAGTAAGCACAAGAACCGGCTATGACGGTATTGCATCAAAAAAGCCCTGAAAGCGATTGCTATCAGGGCTTTTTTCAGTTATGGAAGCGGTACTTTGTTCGCCCGGGGTGGTTTTTTTCGGGTGGATTACGAAGCATTTGCTTTTGCTTCGAATTATGCCGGGCTTATTTGTGATTCGTAACGGGCCGGGTTTGCTGTATGCAGCGCATTGCGTACATCAGTAACTATCGGCCACAAGCCTCATCCATCCACTACTTCAATATTCTCCGCCTCAACTTCCTTGTCGTCAACTGAAGGGTCGCGCTCTACCACGATGCGGGCTTCGGTGACCATCAGGGCAACGAAGGCTACTGCCGACAAAAACGGAGCAAGCAGGATGAATCCCCCGATTCCCGCCGCACCCATGGTCAGGGAGGTTTCCAGCAGGACGTGGCCCCGATTATTCTTAATCATGAGTCGACGGATGTTTCCCTTGCGGATGAGATCTTTGACCTGTCTGAGCAGGTCCTCACCGGTTACGATAATCTCTTCAAAAATGGTTTTCCCCATAACAAAACTCCTTTTAGTGTGAAATTTGTGCAAAAAATGTAAGAAACGGGACTTTAAGTACTCTATATAGTACGCACAGTATGTCGGATTGTTACCTGACAAGCCGTGCGGTTCAACCTGAACCCATACCCAGTATTATGTTAGCAACTGTTCCGTGTGCAACAACCTATGGTGTTGAAGCACATATTGTTAGTGTTGAGACCAATGTTGCCTTTGGTCTGCCGCGCTTTTTTCTTTCCGGACTGCCGGACCGGGCCGTCAGTGAGTCGGCCAACCGCGTAGAAGCCGCACTCAAGAACAGCGGCAGGGAGTTTCCCAGGGGCCGGATAACCGTAAACCTGGCCCCGGCCGACCTTCCCAAAGAGGGCAGTGCCTTCGACCTGCCTATTGCCGTCGGGCTTCTGGTAGCCTCCGGTCAGCTGCGTACGGCCCAGCTTGCAGGAAGCGTACTTCTGGGCGAGCTTGCCCTTGACGGTACACTCCGACCGGTAAAAGGGGTGTTGCCGGTAGCCCTTGAGGCCCGCGAACGTGGATTTCGCCATATTCTGTTACCTGCAGCCAATGCCCGGGAGGCATCCGTAGTGCGTGGTATCCGTGTCTTCGGTTTCGATACCCTGGAACAGGTGTGTTCCTGGCTGGAAATGCCTGATACAGGCAAAGCCGTTCAAACCGATATCGAATCGCTGTTTGCCGCATCAAAAAATCGCCAGGGAGGCGACTTTGGCGATGTACGCGGGCAGGAAAACGTGAAGCGAGCCCTTGAAATAGCTGCCGCCGGTGGCCATAACATCATCCTGGTGGGCCCGCCGGGCTCGGGTAAAACCATGATGGCCCGAAGGTTGCCCTCCATCTTACCCCCGTTGACCGTGGAGGAAGCCCTCGAAACCAGTAAAATCCACTCCGTTTCAGGGCTGACGGCTGCTACAGGCTCACTGGTGACAGCGCGACCATTCCGTGCCCCGCACCATACCATTTCGGGTATTGCCCTGGTGGGCGGCGGGAGCGTACCTATGCCCGGTGAGCTTTCGCTGGCCCATAACGGAATTCTGTTCCTGGATGAGCTCCCTGAGTTTCAGCGAACAGCACTGGAGGTCATGCGCCAACCGCTTGAAGATGGCTTTGTAACCATTTCCCGGGCGCGATTCAGGGTTCGCTATCCCTCACGGGTTATGCTGGTTGCATCGATGAATCCCTCCCACAGCGGCGACTGGATTGATCCTGACCTGGCCTCCACTACAGACCGGTTGCAGATGCAGCGGTACCTGCATAAAATCAGCGGACCGTTGCTGGACCGAATCGACATGCATATTGAAGTGCGCAAAGTGCCGTACAATGAACTGATGACCTACGAATCAGGGGAGAGTTCCAAACGGATTCGTGAACGGGTGTTTCTATGTCGTGAACGACAGTCGCAGCGTTTTTTGGGAATGAAGGGTGTTTTCTGCAACGCCCAGATGGATGGCAAACTGCTGAAGTCCTACTGCACACCGGACCCGGCGGGTACGGCTTTGCTGCGCAAAGCGATGGACACCCTGGGGTTATCGGCCCGCGCACATGACCGGATTCTGAAGGTAAGCCGGACCATTGCCGACCTCGACGGCTCGGATTCGGTGGCGGCACACCATATAGCCGAGGCTATCGGGTACCGGAATCTGGATCGGGAAGGGTGGCTGGGTTAGTCAGAGGGATTAGTCAGAGCGGTTGGCCAGAGTGGTTAGTCAGAGGGGTTGGCCAGAAACGCCAGTCCTGAGTCAATCAGTTCACCAATTTCCGGGTTGGCCGATCCGATGGATGCCAGTTCGCGCTCTAATTTGTCCCGAAGCTCGACGGCACCGGCGTTCCGGCTGGCCTCAAGCAGCTCGAGCCGGGCAAGCCAGGCATCGGGATGCTGCTGAAGTGCTGAATAGGCCTCATCCAATTTCTCCGGTGCAGCATTGGTTCCCGCGCGACGCAGGGCGTCAATGTCCGCGTAGATTGCAAACAAAGCCTTTTGATGCGCTGTATAGGTCACTTTAATGGCTTTTTTCTCAGATTTCGGCGGATAGACATTGAATTTTTCCTTATCGGCACTGCCGGAGTATGCCGAAACGACCCTGGTTCCCACCGCCATGTCGAAAGGTCCCCATGCCGGATTGTAAACAACATCGCCGTCCGGACTGGTCACAGTGCACTCCGAAAAACTGATTAAGAGCAGATTGCCGCCTCCATAGGTGTATCCGCTCACAACACCCTCGGCGGTGTAGCCGGAGGTGAATGTAAGGCAGACGTGTTCACCTTCACGGATTCCGGCTCCGGCCAGTTCGTCCGGACTGCATGAATGCAGTTGTTTTCCACCAGAGCGAAGCTCGCCAACCGGCGATGAAAATCCGTCTTTGTGCCATTCAATGCCATGACCATCCAGCTCCGTGTCCCCGAATGCCATAGCGGTCGGGCCGGCGGTCCGGATAAAAGCCAGGTTGCCCTGATTATCGGTTAGTGCTTCGGTAATCACACCGGAAATCTGAAGGCCCGAATCAAGTTCAATAGTAGCTACGTTTTCGGAAGCCATGACCTGCCTGACTGATTCGAGCCCCCCCCTGCGGAAGCACATGGTATCCGCAAATTCCTCGAGTACATCCAGCAGATGCTGGAAGGATGCGGCTACGAACAGCTGCGGCTGCATGCGGGTAATGTCGTAGTCAACCTCAGCCGTTTTAACCGAGAGCGGAATTTTGCGTACTTCCGGACTCAGGCAGGCTTTGCTTTCCCCGACCGAAGACAGGATGCCGGCACCGAAAATTTTGAAATCGTCCGGCCGGCCGATGAGCCCATATTCGACGGTCCACCAGTGGAGTCGGGCGAGGTAGGCTGATTCTGACGGTACGGTGTTGGCCGCTACCTTCGCCTCCAGTTCACGTTCGGCCGACTCAATTTCTGCGGGGGTCGCGTCCGGGTATTCTTTGATGATAGAAAGCTGCCGGATAGCCTCGTAAATTTCATAGTCAAGCTTGGAGAACACGGATTTGGCCCCGTATTCCCCGATTTTTTGCAGGTATGAGGCGTAGGTCTCGTCGGCAATGATGGGTGCGTGACCGGCTGCCTCGTGCACAATGTCCGGAGCGGGTGTGTACAGAAGGTTCTTGATGTTGCGGATTTCAGCGGAAATGACCAGGATTTTATGTGCCTGAAACTCCATGAATGCCGCCGGCGGGACGAATCCGTCAACTACTACAGCTTTCCAGCCGATTTTACTTAAGCGGCGGTTCATGTCTTCAATATCCGGGATGGCATCCAGACTGATTCCCGTTTTTTCCAGTCCGGTCAGGTAGGCCGGGTGGGCAACCTGACTGAGGAAATCCAGATTGCGTCGCATAATATATCGCCAAACGGCCTGATCCTGCGGGGTGTACTCATCGTAATGCTGATGAACCACAAACTGGCGGAGGTGAGATGGGATTGAGGCAATAATGGCATCCTGGCTAAACGACATACGCTGCTGCTGGGTTAATGATGATCGGTGAAAAAGAAATGATGTAACCCGGCTGTGCTGGCTACGTGTTTCACTATGGGCTTGATAGTGCATCAGGGGTGCATAACCGCCTGCTGCTCCTGAAATCAGATGGCCGGGGCATCAAAATATACTTACTAGAATGGGTCTAAATCGTAAAAGTATACCATGAATCCCTGCTATCCGGCTTTACAATAAGCTCGTTGATTTGTATTGTATGGTGTTAACTAATGATGCCGTTTTACCGGAGTTTGTCTTATGCCGGCACGCTCCCCGACAATCTACTATGGAACAAAAGGCCATTGACCGACTGCTGGATGAAATTAAGGAAACCGACGTTTTCAGAGAGTATGAGCAAGCCTATGCCGAGGTAACCAAACTCCCGCTAGTTTTGCGGTCGAAAAATGCCGATGACCTGATTCCGGAAGGGGTTGAAAATGAACATGAGTTTTGTGCATTCATGCGCAAACACAATGACAGCTGCCGGACCTGTATGCATCTGAGTGCGCAACATCCTGATCATCAGGAGGTGCTCCGCCATGTATGTTTTGCCGGTGTTAATGTTGCCGCAGTTCCCATACGGGTGAATAAGGAGGTCATCGGCTATCTGCAGACCGGGGAGGTTCTTTTGGAGAAGCCGACGGCTGAGAAGTTGGATGAGGCAACGGAGCAGTTGCTCAAGTGGGGGATTAAGCTGGACAATAAAGACATGGAGATGCTGCTGGAGGGCGGTCCTATTTTGTCGCCCAAGCAGTACGAGGCTGTTTTGAAAATGCTGGAGATTTTTGCCAGACACATATCTGAGCTTGCAGCCCGGATTTCCGTCATACCCGAAATGTCGGAACCCGATGCCATACGCCGCTCACGTGAATACATCCGGAAAAATAGTGATGACCGCATTTCACTGGACCAGGTAGCGTCTGTGGCCAATATGAGCGCCAGTCACTTTTGCCGGGTTTTCAAAAAAGCCACGGATATGAACTTTTCGGAGTATGTGGCCCGGGTTCGTGTTGAAAAAGCAAAAAAAATGTTGCTCGAGAGTAACTACACCATGACCCATATCGCTTTTGATACCGGCTTCAACAGTGTGACCGACTTTAACCGTACGTTTAAAAAAATTACCGGTGAGACGCCCACGGGATACCGGAAGCAATCGACCAACTGATGTACTGTACATCCCGGAGGCGTTTCAGCCGTTATACCCGGAATCGGTCGACTATGCCACTATAACCTGTTGATTTTTCTTGTTATCTGAACTGCCGGAAAAAAAAGCGATTGGTTTAACTATTCTTTATATTGCAAAGTCTGGTCAGAGGGTTGGTGCTGTCTGGCTGGATTTTCAAACATCGGTGAACCACTTCATTCAATGGGGGCATTGGACGTGGCCTGTGAAAGGGTCTTATACATGCAGGATTACCGTTTCATTTAGCAATTTATGGCCTTCGTAGCCCATGCAAGAACATATTTCCGTACTATTTTGCGAGGACAGCACCGACGATTTTCTTCTTATGAAATTGTCTTTGCAGCACCTGGAGAACCCCGTGCTGTGCGAACGCGTTCAACAGACCGAAACGCTTCGGGAAATGCTGAAATCCCAGCTGTTTGACTTGTACATCCTCGATTATGACATCCCCGGATATCACATTTACGATTTCCTCGACATTATCAAAAGTTATGACTCTGATGCCAGCGTAATTGTAGTTTCCGGCACCATTACCGAAGAGCAGGTCATGAAAGCCCTTGAGCGGGGTGCCAGCGACTATGTGATGAAAGATAATCTGCAGCGGCTTCCGTATGCCGTACGCAATGAGTTTATTAATTCCCGCACCCGTCGGTCTCTGAAAACATCGCGGGAAAAAGCGGGAAAAACGGCCGACCTGCTCCGCGTTTACCTGGAAAATGTGGACGATATAATCTGCACCAAATCTACAGACGGAACGATCAGCTATGTGAGCCCGTCTTGCAAAGACGTGTTCGGTATATCCGACGAAGAACTCGTGGGAAAGTCGTACCTGGATTTTGTGCATCCGGACGATCATAAGCTGATGCGGGATTTTTTGGAGAAGATGGTTGGTGAAGGGGGGACCACCCGTAGTATACAGTACCGGTTTCAGCATGGCGAGGGGTATTTTATCTGGCTGGAAACCAAAGCCCGGCTGGTGGTAGACCGACGCATGAATACGCGCGATCTGATCTGTACCAGTAAGAATATCACCAAGGTAAAGAATGCGGAACAGGCATTGGCTGCCAGTGAAAAGCGTTTTAAAGTACTCATCGAAAATTCAACGGATATATTTTCCCTGGTCGGCTCTGACGGGAACGTACAGTATCACAGTCCTGCTTTTTACGCCCTGACCGGGTATACGGAAAGGGACGCCCTCAACAAGTCGGCTTTCGAATTTCTGCACGTTCAGGACCGGGAGCGGATGCAGAAGCAATTTAATGAAGCCCTGGAATCCGACGGTACACTGCAGCTGGATGTGTACCGTTTCCGAACGGCAGACGGTCGCTTCCTGTATTTCGAGTCCAAGATCAATAATCAGCTTGACGACCCTGATATCAACGCTGTAGTGGTCAGTACACGGGATATCACAAAACGAATTCTTTCAGAGCAGCAGGTAGCTTATCAGGAGCATAATATCGAGAAACTGTCGGAAGCGACCATCGGTTACCTGAATCTGTCGGTTTCAGACAATCACTACGATTACATCGGCCGGCAGCTGACTGATATTATCCCGCATTCTGTTGTTGTGGTGAACCGCTTCAACGAGGAAGATAATGTACTGGTGTGTGAGTCGCTCTACGGCATTGAGCCGCTCAACAAAAGCATTTCACGGTATGCGACACAGATTACCAAGGGTACGGTGTTTACCCCGAACCAGGAATCAACAGAAGAGCTTCGCTCGGGCAAGTTGATTCACCTGCAGCAGGGCCTGTATAAATTGCTCTTCGGGATGTATCCCAAACGTGTGTGTGATTATGTGCAGGATATTGTGGGCATCCGGGATGTTTACTCTATGGGCCTGGTCTGGAAAGGCAAGCTCTATGGCAATGTGGTTATTATTGCATTCGAAAAAGCGCCCCGGGTTAACACCGGCGTTATTCAGACCTTTATCAGCGTAGCTTCCGTTGCCTTGCAGCGCAAACAATCCGAAGACGTGCTATTGCATTCACTTCAGGAAAAAGAAGTAATGCTCAAGGAAATTCACCATCGTGTTAAAAACAACCTGCAGATTGTGAGCAGTTTACTGGAGCTGCAAACGTTTCAGTTACAGGATCCTGCCGTGCGGTTGCTGTTTAGTGAGAGTCAGACCCGGGTTCGTTCCATGGCCATGGTTCACGAGAAGATTTATCAGTCAAACGACCTCGCCAGTATCAACTACAACGACTACCTTGAGCAGCTCATAACCTATTTGTTTGAGTCGTACATGCCCAAAAACGTCAATCCCGTTATTGAGGCTGAGAACATTATGGTGAACATCGACACAGCTGTTCCTCTGGGTATCATTGTTAATGAGCTGGTTACCAACAGCCTGAAATACGCTTTCCCCAATGGGAATCAGGGCAAAATTTACATCACCATGCGCGATTCCGGAGACAAGCTGGAGCTGGTGGTTGAGGATGACGGCGTGGGATTGCCCGAGGCGGTTCGCAATGGCAATTCTTCAACCCTTGGCCTGGAGCTGGTGCATGCTTTGGTTCAGCAGCTGGATGGTGAGATAGCCATTGAGAGCAGGGAAGGCACTCGTTTCACCATTCTGGTTGATAACTAAGTCGGGCGGATGCGCTGATAGCGTAGTCAGCAGAATCCGGTACCGGTCGTTGATCAACGACCGATACCGGTCTTGCCGTTAATCGTGCTGCGACTCCAGCCAGCGCTCCGCATCAATTGCGGCCATACATCCGCTGCCGGCAGCGGTTATAGCCTGACGGTAGGTGTGATCCTGAGCGTCACCGCAGGCAAAAACACCTTCCACATTGGTGAAGCTGGACTTGTCTTTGGTAACGATGTATCCGGTTTCATCCATATCCACCACGCCCTTGAATAAATCAGTGTTTGGTTTGTGGCCAATCGCCAGAAAAACACCGGTAACATCCTCAAGAACTTCGGTTTCGTTGGTCAGAACGTTTTTGAGTCGTACCCCTTGTACCACATCTTCACCAAGAACGTCATCCACGGTGCTGTTCCATTTCACCTGTACTTTGGGGTTGTCGAACAGGCGTTGCTGCATGACTTTGGAGGCACGAAACTCATCACGACGGTGCACTACAGTCACTTTGCTGGCAAATTTGGTGAGGAAGGTTGCTTCCTCCATGGCCGTGTCACCGCCACCGATTACAATAACATGCTGATTGCGGAAGAAGGCTCCGTCGCAGGTGGCACAGGCGGTTACCCCTTTGCCTCGCAGGCGCTGCTCATTGGGTAATCCGAGCCATTTGGCCGATGCACCGGTGGCAATAATGACGGACTTCGCAAAGAGTTCATTTTCCTCGTCAACCACCAGTCGGAATGGACGTTGGCTCATATCGATATCGGTTACCACACCCCATCGGCAGTCGGCTCCGAAGCGGGTTGCCTGCTCGCGGAAGTCCTGCATCATTTTCGGACCCATAACACCCTCGGGGTATCCCGGGAAGTTTTCAACATCGGTGGTGGTGGTCAGCTGGCCACCGGGTTCCGGACCTTCAAATACGATGGGGGCCAGATCAGCGCGGGCAGCGTACAGCGCTGCGGTGAGTCCGGCAGGACCGCTTCCTACAATAACTACATCAAATGTTTTTCCTTTGAAATCGCTCATAATTTTTACGTAATAGTATAGAATGATATTTTTGTAACGGCGTAAAGATACGACTTTTTCAGGTTGCTGTCTGTAGCCTTAGTGTGCAGGAAACGCCGATTTTGAAAAATTATATTAACATGTAGCTACAAGTTGGATCAATTACGATATGGCCCGGAAAAGTTGCGTCTGTATACAGGAGCTGGCGGCGGCCATAGCTGAGATGACATCGGCCCGGGTTAAAGAATCTGCCTGCAGAAGCCGGCGCATTGGACCCGGCACATCAACTTCAGGCAAGAAGGCGTGTTTATACGCTGCCCGGTATGGCTGGCAAACGGTGGTTTCGCAGCTGGATTCCCCCTACGCTACCCCTTGCACCGTTTCTTTTATGAGGTGGTCAACCACGGCCTTCATTTCGCCGGTTTGCTCAAAAACACGCAGCTGCCGGTCGGCCGAGTTTCCTTCCGTCACGATGTTGTGGATGTAGGAAACTTCATCGCGAATGCCAACTTCATCCAGCACGTCATCCACAAAAGTAAGCAGTTCAAATATCAATTTTTTGGCATCAACTTCGCGTTTGCGACCCAGATCCAGCAGTTTGCCGTTCAAACCATAGCGTACCGCCCTCCATTTGTTTTCCTGAATGAGCTCCTTGCGGTACACCCGCCACGACATATTATTCCTTCTGAGCTTCAGAAGTTTTGCTACCAGAGCAATCTTAAGTGCACAAATAGCAATGGCTTCGTCAACCTTGGTGCATACATCGCAGATACGGTATTCCAGCGTCGGGAACTTGGGCGAGGGACGCAGATCCCAGCGTATTTTGGTGGGTTCGTCGATGCAGTTGGTTTTCATGGCTACGTCAATGTATTCCATGTAATCGCCCCAGGAGCGCAGCCGCGGCGGGATACCGGTACGCGGAAGGGCTTCGAAAACGACCGAACGGTACGATTGAAGGCCGGTATCATAGCCATCCCAGAAGGGTGAGCTGGCAGATAACGCCAGTAAATGCGGGCAGAAGTAACTGAGCTGGTTCATCAGATCAATTCGCAGATCGTCGTCTTCAAGACCGACATGCATGTGCATGCCGCAGATGAGCAGCTGTCGGGCGAGGACCTTGTTCTCGGTGACCAGCCCCAGGTAGCGGGTCCGTTCGGTGATATTCTGATTGGCCCACTTGGAAAAGGGATGGGTTCCTGCTGCGATGATGGCCAGACCGTGGCTTTGCGCTATGTCATGCACGGTTTTGCGGGCATGGATGATTTTCTCACGGGCTTCCTGTATGGAGTCGGCCACGGGCGTTGCAACCTCTACCTGACACTGCAACATTTCGGTGGCTATATGGTTGCCCAGTTTGTCATGCCCGTCTTTAAGGATGTTTTCAATAGCCGAGCTGAGCTCCCCGGTATTGGGATCTACAATAAGGTACTCCTCCTCAATGCCGATGGAGAAGTTGTTGATTTGCCTTGACATGACTTTCATGGTGTGACTTCTGGACCGATCGGATTAATATAGGTAAAGGAGTGCGAAAAGCAAGCTGTCAGCCGGCTGTAAGCCCTGCTCTTTTTTTAAGACGTTCTGTGACCTTCTGATAGTAGGCTTCATACATGGCCACAACGTGATCCTGCTCGAAATCTTCGGCGCGTTTCCGTGCTGCAAGCTGCATTTTTTGATGCAGTTCCGGATTACTCAGCATGGCTATGGCGCGGTCGGCCATGGCATCTACATCGCCTAATTTGCAAACAAAACCAGTTTTGCCGTCCAGGTTAAGTTCCGGCAGTCCGCCCACATCGGAACTAATGACCGGTACACCGCAGCTCATGGCCTCCAGGGCGGCCAGACCGAAGGTTTCGGAGGCGGAGGGCATCATGAAAGCGTCTGAAATGGACAGAATCTCTTCTACGTTTTCCTGTTTGCCCAGAAAACGGACGTGCTCACAGCAGCCCAGGTCGCGGCACATCGCTTCTACCGTCGAGCGCTCCGGACCGTCGCCTACAAACAGCAGTTTAGCCCGGATGCCGGACTTCAGCACCCGACTGAAGGTCTCGGCCACATCGGTCACGCGTTTTACCTTGCGGAAGTTGCTGACATGGGTGATGATTTTTTCATCGCCCTGAACGATAGATTTGCGGCAACGTTCTTTGGCATCCCGTTTGAAACGCTCGAGGTCAACGAAATTGGGTATTACCTCGATGGCGTTGTCGATCTCGAAACGCATGTAGGTTTCATCCCGAAGGTAGCCGGACACCGCGGTAACGCCGTCGCTTTGATTAATGGAGAAATTCACGACCGGCAGGTAACTGGGATCACTGCCTACAATGGTGATATCGGTTCCGTGCAGGGTGGTAATGATGGGTACGTGGGCGGCTTTGGGACCTAGTATCTGTTTGGCCAGAAACGCACTGGTGGTATGGGGAATGGCGTAGTGTACGTGCAGAAGGTCGAGTTTCTGGTATTCAATCAGGTTGACCATGTGGCTGGCCAGGGCAAGGTCGTAGGGCGGGTACTCAAACAGCGGATAGGCATTGATGGTGACTTCATGGAAGGAGATGTTGGTTTCAAATCCGTTGAGTCGGTGCGGACGGGCGTAGCTCATGAAGTGCACTTTGTGACCGCGCCGGGCCAGTCCCTTGCTGAGTTCCGTGGCAACAACACCACTTCCACCATAGGTAGGGTATCCTACTATTCCTATATTCATAAAACGCTGGGTTTATGCTGAAGTCTGAATCATACCTTCTAAATATACCATTAGTTAACACAAGACTCCGGTCGATTTCGTTCCGGTGAGGAAGTGCAAGGGCGAGGTGACCCGGGTTTAGCTGACCCGCTGATGTGATCCGGCGAGGCGGCGTTTGCTTGGGGTGACCCGGCGAGGTGAGCTGATGAGCTTACCCTGTGTGGTGACCCTGCGAGGCGGGGTAAGCTTGGGATGATCCGGCGAGCTGGTGAGCTTACCCGGCGAGGTGACCTTGCGAGGCGGTGCAAGACCTGATTGCAATCCTGAACGTAAAGTTCCGCCGGGAACCTCGACGATGTTGTCCTTATTGTGTATCTTAGCCACCCGGGCTGCAGTGGTCGCACCGGCAGGGGTTTCAACATATCTGTGGAGCAGCTGATTCATGAAGGTGAACACCCGCACGCGCAGAACTTCCCGGGGTGCACAGCGAAGTTGACCCTGTCCGCAGGGCGGATTAATCCGGAGACACGGTGCAGGTCGAAGCGGAGCACTCCCGCACAGCACGCCCTCCAACTTTCAATCAAATTTCTCTGATACATTATGGCAGGACACTCAAAATGGGCCAATATCAAACGCAGAAAAGCCGTAGTAGACGCGGCAAAATCGAAGGTATGGACCAAAATCATCCGTGAAATCAACGTTTCGGCCCGGGAAGGCGGTGGAGATCCCGCCGGAAATCCCAGACTGAGCCTTGCCATTGAGGCTGCCAAGGCTGCCAATATGCCCAAAGACAACATCGAACGGGCTGTCAAAAAGGGTGTTGGCGACGATAAAGACGCGGCGCAGTACGTTGAACTTCTCTACGAGGGATACGGCCCCGGTGGTATTGCCTATATGGTAGAGGCCACCTCCGACAACACCAACCGGACGGCCGGCGAAGTCCGTCATATTTTTTCAAAGTACGGAGCCAGTATGGGTACCAGCGGTTCGGTCGCCTATATGTTTGAGCGTAAGGGGATTATTACGGTGAAGCAGGATGGGGTTGATGAAGATGAACTCACCCTTGCCGCCATCGATGCCGGTGCACAAGACATCAGGTCTGAAGACGATGTCTTTGAAATACACACCCTTCGTGAAGATTTGTTTGTGGTGCGTACAGCCCTGGAACAGGCGGGTTACACCGTTGCTTCCGCAGAGCTCCAGTACATTCCCGGAACCATGGTTAAAGTGGATGAAGAAACGGCCACGGCCAACTTCCGGTTGATGGAGAAGCTGGAAGACAATGACGATGTGGCCAATGTGTTCAATAATATGGAGATGGACGAGATCGCCATTGCCGCCGCCGAAAAAATGTGATGGAAAAAAGTTGATGCCTGCAGGCGTTTCTATGGTGGAGTTTCTATCATAAAATGCCTGCTGCAACGTTAACGCAATGCTATGAAATTACTGCTGATACTATCGATGTTGTTGCTCACGCCGGATGGGGCCCGAAACGGGAATGAAGCCTATGAACGGGGTGACTTTGCGGCTGCTGAGCAGGCGTTCCGGCAAGCTATTGATGAAAACCCGGATGACGCGAGGCTGCATTTCAACCTGGGTAATGCGCTCGCCAGGCAGCAGAAATTTCAGGAAGCTGTGGAAGCCTACGAGCAATTCCGGAGTCAGACCAATTCGCCTCAGGACCGGGCCCTGGCCGACTACAACATCGGAAATATTCTGGGTGAGCAGCAGCAGTGGGATCAGGCCGCTGAAAGCTTCCGCCGTGCACTGCGCCAAAACCCGGATGATGAAGAGGCGAAGTTTAATTTCGAGCTGGCCAATCGAAACCTACAACAGCAGCAACAGCAGCAGCAAAACCAGCCGCAGGACAACAGCGACGAGGATCAGGAACAGCAGCAAAACGATGAGCAGCCGTCGCAGCAGCAACAGCAAGACCAGAATGACCAGCAGGGTGAGGATGAAAACCAGCAGGATTCTGAGTCGGAGCAAGAAGGTGATCAGCAGGATTCAACCGACCAAAACCAGCAGTCGGGTGAGCCAAACCCCGACGAAATGACCCGGGAAGATGCAGAACGTCTGTTGAATGCGCTGAACAACAAAGAAGAAGATCTCCTCAAAGATTTCCACAAAAACCAGGTCCCGCAAAACCAACGTCATGCCAAAGACTGGTAGGACTTACACTGTTCTGTTTACGCTGATTCTAGGGCTGCTTGCTGTGAGCGCGCAGGCCAACGATGTGCGTGTGGTTACCAGTTTCAGCGAGACCCGGATTCTGACAGGTGAACGCGTCACTATTCGCATTGAGGTTCGGGGCGACAGCTTCCGCAATGTTTCCCGGCCCACTCTTCCAGCGCTCATCCCGGGGCTGCGGTCTATCTCAGTGCAGCCATCCACCAGTACGCAGTATTCCCTGATCAACGGCGTGGCCACCCGCAGCTACAGTTATACCTGGTCGTTTGTGGCTGAAACGGCCGGTACCTTTGAGTTCCCATCGGTGACGGTCACTGTGGATGGAGACCGCATGCAGACCGAACCGGTCTCATACACGATTGTAGACCGTAATAATCCAGCGGGCAATCAGCAGGGGACTGCGCAGCAGGGATCGGCCGGGCAGCAACGCCCCGATATCTATGTGCAGATGGAGGTGTCAGAGCAAAATCCTGTGGTCGGGCAGCAGATTTTTGCAGATCTGGTGATTTATTTCAGGAATTCCATTGAGATTGTGAGTTACCAGACCGGCAGCTCCTGGGCAACCGACGGGTTCTGGAAGGAGAATCTGAGCGACGGGTCCTCGCCGCAGGCTGAATCCGTCATTCTGGGAGGTGAACGTTACCGAAAAGCGGTCCTTTTGCGCCATGCCCTGTTTGCCAGCAGGTCCGGACCGTTGACCATTGGCGAGGCGACCGTAACCACCACGCTTCGCACCGGAGCCCGTGCCAACGATCCTTTCGGAAGCTTTTTCGGAGGGTTTGGTACCAATCAGCGCACCGTTGAGCTCAAAACCCAGCCCGTTGAAGTGACCGTGCGCCGACTGCCCGACGCCGGAAACCGCGCCACCATCGGAGCGGTAGGCAATTTCACCATGACCCGGCGTATCACGCCCTCGACGGTTACTACCGGCGAAGCCCTTGAAATCATCACCGAAATCTCCGGCAACGGCAACCTCGCACTCATCAGTAAACCGGAATACGAGCTTCCTGATGTTTTTGAGATATTTCAGCCTCAGGAAAACCTGAACCTGAACCGGTCGGTGAACGGGTTGAGCGGAACCCGGACCTTCCGTGATATCATGATTGTGCGCCGACCCGGTACCTATGAAATTCCGGCCACGCAGATGGCCTACTACAATCCCGACCGGCGAAGCTATGTAACGGTGACGTTGCCGGCGGGGGTAATCAATGTAGCCGAGGATGCCGGTGCGGCCGTGACTTCGACCCGTGAACAACGCCTGGGAGTGGGTCCGGTCAGCGGCGTTGTGCGATGGCGACCTGTGGCTGCAGTGCCGGTCTGGGAACAGTGGTGGCTGTACGCCGGCGTGCTGGTTCCGATGCTGCTGCTGGTACTTGCCTGGAAGAAAAAGCAGGAAGATGACCGGCTTCGCAACGATACCTCCTATGCCCGACGGGTGCGGGCCGGCGAGGCGGCATTGGCTGAACTGAAACGACTCCGGGAGCTGGCGGGGCAATCCGGCGATGTAAAACAGGTCATGGCCGGAATTCATACCGTTGTTTACCGGGTGGTTACCGATCGGTTAGACCTTCCGGAGGCCGGACATTCCGATCAGGATATCCTGCGTTATTTGCGTGAAAAGAACGTTGATCAGGCCGTTATTCGCCAGGTTGAGCGCATTCTCACCAAGTGCAGTACCATTCGTTTTGCACCCGTGACGGCCAGGGAGAACTTAAGCTATGAACTGGAGCAGGCTCAGGTACTGGTCCGATCACTTACGGAGGCCTTGTGAACCGGATTTTGTGCCAGATGATATGCTTTCTTGTAGTTGCCAGTTCACCGTTGATGGCGCTTTCGGACATAGTCGGCCCCCAGCAACGATTTGTCCTTGCCAACGACCTTCTCGGCGAGGGTCGTACGGCCGAGGCGCTGGCCGAATACCAGGCTATCGAGGAATCGGGATTTCATAGTGGCGCTCTGCACTTGAACGCAGGAATCGCCGCGGTTCGTCTCGACAGCCTGGGACTGGCATGGGTTAGTTTCTACAAGTCCTCAGGATTTAGTGAAACAGCGGTTGCTGCCCGTGAAGGGATGGACTTTGTGGAGGAACAGCTGGCCCGTCGCGGTGCCCGTTTACCGGAACTCGCCTGGATACGTCTCAATCAATGGGTTTTGTTTGACGTCAACTACCTCAGTCTGAGTGTTGCAGGCATCGTGCTGATCAATACGGGGGTATTGCTGTTCATCGTCGGATGGCTGCGCGAACGCTTCCGGCAGGGTGGCCGGCTTGCAGGAATTTCACTTGGGGTTCTGGGACTTTTGCTGCTGACCGTAAGTCTGAGCCTGACGGTTTACAGCCGGGGCTACAGTCAGGCTGTGCAAATAGTCCGGGAAACTCAGGTCCATGAAATGCCCAATGTCAATGCGGAAGTTATACAGACAGGCTTTGAGGGATTCCGGTACATTGTAAATCAGCGGGAGAGCGATCCCGAAAGCGGCTGGTTACGCGTTCGGATGGTAAACGGTTCACGAGGGTGGATTGCAGCAGAAGCGGTGTACCGCCACTGAACCGTGTATGCCGCCACGGCGGAGTTGCCGGGAATAGTACGCAGAGCAAAATCAGCTCCGGTCGGGCCGGCAGGCGACCGGCAGCCCGGTATAAAGCCGGCACTGAAGCGGGGAAACCGCTATATTCCTTTCATCGGAACCGGATGCGGCGCGCAAGCATCACCGGGCAGAAGCAACCTGAATAAAAACCTTTTCAAACCAATATTATGGCACGTTATTTCGAGTACATCGACCAGCACAAAGAGCGTTTTGAACAAGAATTATTTGACCTGCTCCGCATTCCCAGCATCAGTGCAGTCAGCTCGAACAAGGGCGATGTGCGCCAGGCGGCGGAGTTTATCCGTGAGCAATTCGATCAGATGGGCCTGAATGGGGTTCAGTTATTTGAGACCCCGGGAAATCCTGTGGTTTACGGTGAGTATATGGATGCGGGCCGGGACAAGCCTACGGTGTTGGTCTACGGGCATTATGACGTGCAGCCGCCGGATCCTCTGGAGTTGTGGGAAACCGAGCCTTTTGAGCCAACGGTCCGCAACGGCGACGTGTATGCGCGGGGCGCCAGTGACGACAAGGGACAGGCGTACACCCACGTGAAGGCCATTGAGTCCTGGCTGAAAACCGAAGGTCGGCTCCCGGTGAACGTCAAGGTCATTATAGAGGGTGAGGAGGAAATCGGTTCGCCCAATCTGGTTCCCTTTCTGCAGGAGCACAAGGAAATGCTGGCCTGTGATATGGTGCTGATTTCGGATACCTCCATGTTCGACAAAGACGTGCCCAGTATTACCTACGGACTTCGGGGGCTGGCCTACATGCAGGTCTATGTGCAGGGTCCGAACCGCGACCTTCATTCGGGAACCTATGGTGGCGCGGTTCAGAATCCGCTGAATGCCCTGTGCGAAATCATTGCCGGGCTGAAAGATAAGGACGGTGTGGTTCAGATTCCGGGGTTCTATGACGATGTGATTGCTTTGTCGGATGAGGAGCGCGCGGAGTCGGCCCGGTTGCCCTTTGACGAGCAGGCTTTTAAGGATTCGCTTGCCATCGGGCAGGTCTTTGGCGAGAAGGGGTATACCACACTTGAGCGAAAATCCTCACGACCTACCCTGGATGTGAACGGAATTTGGGGAGGGTATCAGGGCGAGGGTGCCAAGACGGTGCTGCCGGCCAAAGCCGGGGCCAAAATCAGTATGCGACTGGTGCCGGATCAGGATCCGAAGAAAATTGCGGCGTTGTTCACCCGTTATGTCCACCAGATAGCGCCCGCAGGTGTTACGGTAGTGGTTGAAGAGCATCACGGGGGGCATGCCGCCATGACCGATCTGAACTTTTACGGTCTGGAGGCTGCATCGCAGGCCTTTGAGGATGTTTATGGTCGCAAGCCGCTGTTTACCCGTGAGGGTGGGTCTATTCCCATCGTGGCGGATTTCAAGAAGGTGCTGGGTGCCGATTCCATTCTTATGGGTTTTGGTCTTAACAGCGATGCTATCCACTCGCCCAATGAGAAGTTTTCTCTGGAAGATTTTCATCGTGGAATCAAAACTTCAGCCCGCTTTTTTGAGGTGTTGGCGGGTGTGAAAGCGTAGTGAAAAACGACCACGCTGTGCCCGGAATATGCCGGGTTCTTCCGCATCGGGTACAGCTGTATCATCTGTCGACCGATGCCCGCCGGTGTATCGGCTAAATGACACAGACCAGGTAGTCCATTCCGAACGCAGAAGTGTCCGTTACGTAGTATTCGGGCACTTTTTTTTATTGGGTTTTTCTGAGTAGTTTGAAGTTTCACGCCACTGCAACCAACTATCATGCGGCTTTCACGCTCATCTGTTTTCCATCGTTTTCACCCACATCGATTTACCTCGCATCGGATATCTTCCGGTGTCTGCAGGTTATTGATGGTAACCTTCGTACTGTTTTTTTTGCAGTACAGTCAGGGGTATGCCCAGCAATTTCAGCGTGTATCCAACGCCGATGACCTGTTTTCCGTAGGAGGCGGAGCCCGTGCCATGGGTATGGGCGGGGCCCAGGTTGCCCTCGTCGGGGATGTGACCGCGGCCTTCTGGAACCCTGCCGGACTTTCCCGCCTTACCCATCGTGAAATTGCGTATATGCACAGCGAGCGGTTTGGTGGTATCGTTGCGTACGATTACGGTGCATTTGCCATGCCATTGCGCGGTGAGAACGATGTTTTTGCCGTAACGTTTTTTCGTCAGGGTGTGGATGGGATCAAAAACACACTGAATGCCTGGGACCGTGAGCGGGATCGTCCACGGACCAACCCGGAGGACTACATTACCGAGTTCTCGGCCGCTGATATGGCTTTACTGCTTTCCTACGGCACCCAATACAACGCCTACCTTTCCTGGGGAACATCGGTGAAGGTGGTCTACAGCCGGCTTGGTCCGTTTGCTGACGGACTTGGTTACAGCGTAGATCTGGGCGGGCAATATCGCCGCAATCAATTCAAGCTGGGGGTCACCGTTCATAATGTGACCACCCTCATGAAATTGTGGACGGTCAACGAGGCGGAGCTGGAACCCCTGCGCGACTTTTTCAGTGATGAGGAGCTGAATGCCAGCTTCCCGGCGGGACAGAATGAGTATTCGCCTCCCTCGGTCAGGGCCGGTGTTGGCTATACAACGCGTATACAGGACTTTTCTGTCACGGGGGCCTTCGACCTGGTTATACACGGTGAAAACCGCAGAACGTACTATATCAACGCCGGTCCGCTGAGCTTTCAGCCGCATCTCGGCACCGAAGTCGCCTATCGGAATGCGGTGATGATTCGCCTGGGCATCACCGACGTCTTCACCGACGCGTCTTCCCGTCTGTATGCATCCCCAACGCTGGGCGCGGGTCTCAATCTGGGCGGCATCGTATTGGATTATGCCTTCAGCAGCTTTGCAGGAGCCAATTCCAACCTGGGTTACACCCATCGCATCGCAGCCAAAGTGGCTTTCTGATTGCTTAACCTTATGTTTATCCGGCCATGCACGTAAGACAGTCGTACCTGCTGACCGCCGCTGTGCTGGCCCTGCTCCTTGTAGTGGCATCGCAGGTGGTCTGGTGGTTTTTTTTGTACGATGCCGACAGTGGCCGGGCAGCGGGTGATTGGTTTCCAACGGTTGTTATAGGTGTGGTTCTGACGATGGGTGCCGTCCTGACTCTGGCCTGGCTTGGATATCGGTACTACTTCAGGGACCTGTATCGGGTGAGCGATGAGCTCACACTGGCCCGCTACCGTCATCAGTCCCGCATCGGTGATGCGATGCTCCCGCCGGTGCGATCGATTGTTGCCGGTTTAAATCAGGTGCTTGGGGAAAATCATCAGCTGCGTTCCCGGCACAGCGAGACCCGGGGCGCGACCGCAGGCGACCTCGCACCGCGCGCTTCCAGTCTTCGCACCGCGTCCTTTGTGGTCTTTGACACAGAAACTACCGGACTACACCCGGCTGGCGGTGACGAGATCATCGCCATCGGTGCCGTACGCATCGAGCAAGGGGTCATTGTGCACGATACCCATTTCGATCGTCTTGTGTATCCGGGTCGGAGCATACCGCCGGAATCGACCGTTATTCATGGTATCCGCGACGAGGATGTTGCGGGTGCACCCACCATATGTGCGGTTCTCCGCGAGTTCCATGCTTATTGCGGGCAAGCTGTTCTGGTAGGTCATAATGTGGGGTTCGACATGCGCTTCCTGAAAAACAAAGAAAAGCGATGTGATCTGCAGTTCGGGCCGGTTGCGCTGGATACCTTGCTGCTCTCCAGCGCGCTGATGCCGCACCTTGACCGGCACGACCTGGATACCCTGGCCGAGCGGTTTAATGTTCCGTTTACCCGCCGTCATACGGCTCTGGGGGATGCGCTGGCTACGGCCTCGGTGTTTCTTCACTTAATGGAACTGGCCGGTGATGCCGGTGTGCATACCGTGCAGGATGTTCTGAAAAAGTCGCGGGAATCGGTCTATGCCGGGTTGGATTATTAGCAGTTCCGGAAGGGGGGCTTCTTCACGATGTGGACGAAAAAGGGTCAGAAGTATGCCCCTATGGTATTTCGGAGGATGAGTCGGGCTAGTAAAACGCCTTCCATAGCCTGATTAAAGATGTCTTTTTCGGCGACCGTCAAGGCTGCATATCGCAGGGTGTTACCCGGGGGATGGTGTTCCTGCAATGCGTGCAGCTGTCTGCTGATTCGGAAGTAGGTAAGTTGATTAAAGGCCTGTGTTAATTGGTCGGCTTTGGATGCATCCAGTATACCCTGTTCCCGGAGTTGTATGAGCCGGTCACCGGTATTGGTTGCGTGCAGGTTGTTCTGAAGTGCCAGAATGCGGGCCAGCCCGATAATGGGCAGACTGAGATGTTTGAGGTCGGGTGTCGGGTAGAACCGAAGCCAGAGTCTGCGCAGCATCCCGGGCGGAACCTGTATTTTCAGACTGTTCTGAACCATATGGTAAAAGAATACCTCGGCCTGTTCGCTCAGCAGCGTGTCCAGGTGGGTGCGCAGCGACTGGGTCAACCCGGGATAACCGGCCCCGTGACGCAGGTCAAAAAAGATGCTGCTCTGCATGACTGCGAGGGGTTCAGGGTGGCGGATCCAGGAACGAAATTGTTTTTTCCAGACCGATAGCGGCAGGCACCAGGTGGGGTTCCCGGCCATGATGCCACCCTTGCAGAACGCATATCCGGCATCGTTCATTTTTTGGTTAATGGTTTGTCCGAAATCGGTAAACCAGGAGATCACCCCAGGGTTGTTCAGGGCTTTTTCGTCCAGGATGAGGGCGTTGTCCTGATCGGTTTTAAGGGTCTGTTCACCGCGACCTTCACTTCCGAACAGAACCAGTGCCCAGTTGCACGGAGGAGTTCCAACCGTTTCCAGGGTCTCTTTCAGGTGAAATTGCAGGGTTTCGTCGGCGTGCTGGCTGATGAACCGGGTTACATCCGGAGCCGAGTCTGCGCCGCTAAGCCGGGTGCGGACATCGCGGAGGAAGTGTTCGTTGTAAAGGTATGGGGTTGATGCCATGGGTTCGCAGCCAAGGGTGGTACAGGCAGTATACTGTTTCGCCGGCGCAATTAACAGAGACCGGAACGCCGGGGTTGTAAATTAAAATTGACACCGAGCAATTTTTTTGTTTGTTTGAATCGCGGCTGAATCGCGGCTGAATCGCGGCTGAATCGCGGCTGAATCGCGGCTGAATCGCGGTCTGCACGCCGCCGCCCTGTCTGCATCGACCGCGTCTCCCTGCCGGCTTTTCCGGTTCCAAAAGCACAGTGCCGGACTCGTACCGGGTCTTTGCCTCGTCAATCATCACCTCTTATCGTTCTGTATATGAAAGAAGTCTATGCGCAATATTGGAAGCGGCACCTGCGAATTATTGGTGTGCTGCTGGTCATCTGGTTCCTGGTTTCCTATGGATTTGGAATTGTATTTGCCGATCAACTTGATGCCATCCGTATCGGCGGATTCGGACTCGGATTCTGGTTTGCCCAGCAGGGTTCCATGTATGTGTTTGTGATCATCATATTTGTGTATGTGTTTCTTATGAACCGTCTGGACCGTGAATTCGGTGTGGAAGAAATTTAAAGGAGACGGACAATGGATATTCAATTCTGGACATTTCTGATTGTCGGGCTCACATTCACACTGTACATCGGTATTGCAGTATGGTCGAGGGCCGGCTCCACATCCGAGTTTTATGTAGCAGGTAAAGGCGTACATCCGCTTGCCAACGGCATGGCGACCGCGGCCGACTGGATGTCGGCGGCGTCCTTTATTTCCATGGCGGGCATCATCGCTTTTTTAGGTCGCGACGGAGCGGTGTATCTGATGGGATGGACCGGCGGGTATGTGTTGCTGGCCTTGCTGCTGGCCCCGTATCTGCGCAAATTCGGTAAGTTCACCGTGCCGGATTTCGTGGGCGACCGCTACTACTCCCGTACAGCCCGGCTGGTGGCTGTGGCCTGTGCATTGTTTATCTCGTTTACCTATGTGGCCGGACAGATGCGGGGAGTGGGTATCGTATTCTCCCGGTTCCTCAGCGTTGACATCAATACAGGTGTGGTTATCGGGATGGTTATCGTGTTGATTTACGCGGTTTTGGGCGGCATGAAAGGTATTACCTACACCCAGGTAGCCCAGTATTGTGTACTAATATTTGCCTACCTCGTGCCCGTAATCTACATCTCCATTATGATGACCAGTAATCCGATTCCCCAGCTGGGATTCGGCGGTACGGTTGCCGACGGTTCCGGAACGTACCTGCTCGACAAGCTGGACGGGTTGCATATTGCATTGGGTTTTGATGCCTACACCTCGGGAATAAGGCCTACGATGGATGTGTTTTTCATCACCATGGCCCTCATGGTTGGCACTGCAGGGTTGCCCCATGTAATTGTGCGGTTTTTTACGGTTCCCCGTGTCAAAGATGCCCGGATATCAGCGGGTTACGCACTAATTTTGATTGTTCTGCTGTATGCAACGGCCCCGGCGGTAGCTGTCTTTGCAAAAACGAACCTCATCGAGACCATTCACGAGGTCCCCTACGATGAGGTCCCTGAATGGGTCACGAATTGGGAGGCAACCGGTCTGATTGGCTTTGAAGACAAGAATGCAGACGGCAGGATCCAGTTCAATGCCGATCCGGCCATCAACGAAGTGCGCGTTGACCAGGATATCATCGTACTGGCCAATCCGGAAATCGCGAATCTGCCCAACTGGGTTGTGGGTCTTGTGGCCGCGGGCGGACTGGCGGCAGCGTTGTCAACGGCGGCCGGACTTCTGCTGGTTATTTCAACATCGGTATCCAGAGATTTGATCAAGCGAACGCTGAAGCCGGATATTTCCGAGAAGCATGAGTTGCTTACCGCCCGCTTTGCGGCGGCCGGTGCGGTAATCTTTGCCGGTTATTTTGGCATCAATCCGCCGGGCTTTGTGGCACAAACCATCGCTTTTGCGTTCGGACTGGCTGCGGCGTCTTTCTTCCCGGCGATACTTCTGGGTATTTTCTACAAACGGATGAACATGCAGGGCGCAGTATCCGGTATGGTAACCGGAATTCTGTTCACGGCCGGGTATATTATCTATTTTACGATGATACGGCCCGACCTAAACCAGGCAGAAAACTGGTTGTTCGGCATTTCTCCCGAGGGAATCGGTACCCTGGGTATGCTTCTGAACCTGAGTGTGTCACTGGTAGTATCCCGTCTGACTCCGGCGCCACCGGATGAGATTCAGGACATGGTCGAAAAAATCAGGATACCTCGGGAAATTGAAGATGCTGTCAGGGAGGGGTGATGCCCCCGCTGATACCCCTGAACGTTAGTCGGCTTGTTGGCGAATCTGCTTCATGGTCTTGCCGGAAGCGGCTTCGCTCACATTAATCACGTGGTCGGCGATTTTCTCCAGCCTGTTGAGGATGTCCAGATAAACGATTCCCATCTGAACGGAGTATTTTCCGCTCTCAAGTCGCTGATAGTGGGTATTGCGGAGCCGGTTACGCAGGTCATCAACTTTGTTTTCGGCCTCAATCGCTTTGTTCAGGTCCACCTTAATGGAAGGCAGGGCGATGTTTTCCTTCATCAAGATAATGGTGTCATGAACGGCGTCCAGCATTTCACGGAGCTCCTCTTTTGCTTCCTCGGGGAACTCCTCCTGTGATTCCATAAGTCGTTCAAAGGACTTGGACATCTGAAAGTACAAATCGCCCACGCGTTCCAGATCGTTGATCATGGCTTGCATAGAACGGACACGACGCACCGCTTCGGTAGAGAGCGTTGAGTTCTCCGATACGCGAACCAGGTATTCAGCGATCTCGATTTCAAGACGGTCTGTGATTTCCTCGCGTTTGGCGATTTTCTTCAGAAACCGATCGCGGCGTTTCTTTTCTTTGAAAAGTAATCCGGTGAAACTGTAGTGCATTTTTTCAACCAGGCGGGCAAACAAGCCAAGTTCCTTACGCGCCTGAGCGATGGAAAGCTCGGAAGACGACATGAGCCCTGCACTGATGTATTCCAGGCGGAAGATGTCATCGGCCCCACCCCGGTCGGGCTGTATGTATTCAACAAACCGGATAATGAGCGGCACGAACGCAAACATCAGGATCACATTGAACACGTTGAACAAGGTGTGAAACAAGGAGAGTGCCAGGGTAGCGGTTGCCCGACCTTCATCGGAGGTATCTGTGAGAACCGAGTAATCGATCTGACTGAAAGAGGCAATAATGTTGTCTACCAGGTGCAGAAAGGGGGTGAGTATGAGCAGCATCCAAATCACCCCGATTACATTGAAAAAGAAGTGAAACCGTGCAGCTCGCTTGGCATGTACGTTCCCGACAATGGCCGCGATGTTGGCCGTAACCGTGGTGCCAATATTTTCACCGAGTACCATTGCCGCTGCAATAGGGAAGGTAATCCAGCCCTGCACCAGCATCACCAGCGTGATGGCCGTGGCCGCAGAACTACTCTGGGTGAGCAGGGTGAGTACGGTACCCACGACTACGAAGAGCAGGGTAGAAAAAATTCCGAAATCTGTGTAGCGGTCGAGGAAGGCGAACATTTCGGGATTATCCGAAATATTGGGAACGGCGTCTTTGATGAAATCCAGACCGATGAACAGAATACCGAAGCCAATCATGGCTTCCGCCACATTACGCAGCTTGATATTGCTGACAAATAGAAACGGGAAGAAAAGACCGATGGCAACAATGGCCACACTGGTTATCTGAAATTTAAAACCGAAGATAGCTACCAGCCAGGCTGTGATGGTTGTTCCGATATTGGCCCCCATGATAACGCCGGTTGACTCTACGAAGGTCATAAGTCCGGCGTTTACAAAGCTGACAACCATAACGGTTGTGGTGCTGGACGATTGGGTAATGGCGGTGGTTCCGAAGCCAGTTAACACCCCCGTAATACGGTTACGGGTCATTCCCTTCAGGATTTCCCGAAGACGACTTCCAGCAACTTTCTGCAGGCCGTCGCTGAAAATCTTCATCCCGAAAATAAAAATACCCAGTGATCCGACCAGCTGCAGGAAGTCAAATAGCGAATAATTCATAAAGTAGGCTTAATCCTAACATATGGGTGCAAAGCGTCATTTCCACAGAGCTCCTAAAATAGGAAATTTCATGTTAACGGAAAGTTAACATTGCGACATTACAGTCCGGCTTCAATGGTGCCCCCCCTGCGGCAGTTACCGGGTGCATGAGACGGTGCTTCAACGTTGGAGGCAGGTCGCCCGCACCGCTGCAGATGTGCACATCTATACGTCGTTTTGCCCGGGTTTCCCGGGTAGTGGAAAAAATTTCCGCTGCGTGTTCCTTGTTTTTGATAATGCAACATAATGAAAAATGCGGCAAATATGGCAAAAAAACGCTGTTTTGCGCATTTAGTCGGGCTGTTTGCAGTAAGAGTAAAAAAATAGAAGTCGGGAGGTTAAAGAATTTCGGGACTGGCCGATAACTGTTTCAGACTCTGATATAATGACGACTTTGAACACACGACTAAGAAAGTAACAAAACGACTGATTGTTATGTTAAAAAGCCAGCCTGAACCGCTGGCTTTTTTTGTTTATGGGTACTGGCGTTATAGAGTTTACATCGGCAGCTATGCACCTCGTTAAATCCGAACCGGTAGGCCCGGATTGGTAAATTCGGGGTGAATCAACCCTAAAAGGTGCATCCGGAATCAGCAAGGCCGAATCAATCAATCCGGAGTCAGAACCAAAGCGAACCCGGGTGCTATTTTGTTCTCCGCCAATAAAACAATAAAAAAGAGGAGGCCTCCTTCCGAAAGCCCCCTCTTATTGTGTTGTGTCTATGTTCTGCCCCTTCACTCTTCGGATCGTGGTCCGGGTCAGGTGAAGGTTGCCCTGCAGTCGGCATAGTTCTGTGGCGCGACCGTGGGGCCATTATGGTACCTGCATGTGTTTTGTTCTGACATTGCACAGCGCAAAAGTCAGCGTCTCCCGTTGATGATATGCTATTTAATGAGTGTCATACTGCGCGTCAATGTAGCACTGGGTGTGCTGATACGGTACAGGTATTGCCCGCTGGCCAGCGAAGATGCATCGAAATTGACCTGGTGTACGCCGGCTGGCAGCTGTTGGTCTATTAGAACCGCCACTTCCCGGCCAAGCAGGTCGTAGATCGCCAGGCGAACCTGCTCGTTTTGCGGAAGGTCGAACCCGATGGTGGTAGACGGGTTAAAGGGATTCGGGAAATTCTGCATCAGGGAAATAGTCTGGGGCAGTATGCCGCTGTAGCTGTCGATGGACGTAGGCACGGCCGGTACCGTAAACCCGGTGATGCTGGTCGGTAAGGAGGAAGACAGTGTACGTCGACTCGCGTTTCCACTGAGGATATCCCCATCCTGATTGTAGAAGGCGAAAAGGGTTGAATCCTGTGTGGCACCCGCCTGACGGAAGGTGAGGCTTTCGGCATTGATGTACTCATTGGCTTCGCCATAATTGACGTAGCGTCGACTGGCTAATCCGAAGCTCTCATTGGTGTTTACAACGGCGAAGGACAGGGTGGTATCATTGGTAGCCATGTTGATAGTGTAGGTCAGGCTTTCGCGCTCCCAGCCATTGATGACCGTGCTGTTTGTTACCACGTACTGCTGGGTTTGGTACGCAACGCCATTCAGTGCGTCTTGTGCGGTTCGGGTGAACGTGCGGCTAACGGAACTTCCGGTGGTAAGGTCCAGCTCGGTATAGGTCTCGCGACTGAAAGCGGTAAGTGGGTTGGCACTGTTAAATACTTGTCCCGGTGCTAATTCTGCTGTGTAACTGCCGCTGAACCGGGTATTGCTCACTTCCCGCTGTGCATTGATGGTTATGCCGAACATCAGATTGCCCGAGGCATCAAAACGTGCAATGATGGTAGAGTCCGGAGTTACATTAATGACGGAATCAACGCGTGACACCTGGCCGAAACCATCAATCATGGTCATGACGGTGTAGTCAGGACCGTAGTTGTAAAGTGTACGGTCAGCAAAATCCTCGGTGCCATCTGACTGAAGTATTACGGTTTGTGTAGAGTCCAGGAGGCCGGCGCTGTTATAGAAATTCCGGAAAACCTGCTGGTACTCGGTGTCGTTGCCGAGATATCGGAAAATCTCGTTTGGACTTCCACCTTCAACCACGTGCTGCACGGAGAAACCGGGATTAACAAAGTTTTCGGTTACGGTCAGGTTGGGCATCGGGATCAACGGATTCGTAGCATTATGGGCACTTTGAGCAAACTGGGTCTGAAACCAGGTCCCGTTCTGTACATCAAAAGCGTACGATAGCGCATCTACGATGTAGATGGGTGTTGTATTCTGCTCAATGTGCAGCTCCGTTCCGGTCATCAGGTCCAGCGACTGGGCCGAGACGGTTGCGCTTATGGCAGCACTCATGACGACCATTAGTATCATTTTTTTCATAGCATGTAGTTTTGTTCCTGTTCATTATTAGTATGCATAAGCATGCAGCTGTGTAGGCTTACAGCGCTCAGTGCACCAAGTTTAATCAGGGATTGCGGCAACTGGTTCGACGGAAGCAGGCTCCGTTGAGTAAATGGCAGACTCCATTGAGTAAACGGCAAGAAAATGCCGGGAACTACATCCATCTACGCGTTGGTCACACCACGCATTGAAGATGTTGCATGCAGAAGTCGGGAGGTGTGGTCAGATACTGGTCTTCGGATGGGCTACAGCACTTTCGTTCCGCTGTTCAGATTCCCACCAGTCAGCTATTCGTAGGGGATGAAGGGAACGCGGATTCTTGTTACCCACCAGGAGCCTTCTGCGCCGCTCTCCAGCAACGAGTCGTCCACTTTGATACCATGGAAGGCGACCCAGTTGCGCAGCCGGTCATGCATGAGCCGAAGTCCCACCGACCCTTTTTTCAGGGTGTCTTCTTTGGAGGCCATGTCCGCTCCGGACATGAGTAAACCATCCGGCTGGTCATGGGGATCCGCGATGCCGGCCTGCTGGTGATTGGTACCCGAACCGTCAAATTTGTACTGTGATTCATAGACCGAATTGATGAGGATAATCTCTATGGTGTCCTCATTTTTTTCCACACGGCAACGGAGTTTTATGCGACCCTCATCGTCAGTACCGTACAGCAAGGCATTTTCATAGACCGGCTGGAGGGNAAAAGAAGGTATGGCGATGTCTTCAAGGTCGAGCCCGGTGGTATTTTCAAAGGAGTAATCCAGTTCAATTCCGCGATTGGTCGACTCCAGCGTAAGGTAGTCGTCAATCCAGTCCAGTTCCGACTGCAAATCCACATCAATTTCAAAGGACTGATCTACCAGCACGCGGATCACCTTGGCGAACCGGCCGATGTAATCCAGCGCTTCATCCGATGATTTACGCATCAGGGCCCGGATGGTAGTGAGTGCATTAAACACGTAGTGTGAAGTCAGTAACTGCGTCACCGCAACACGCTCCAACTTCCGTATTTTATCGGCCCGCTCAAAAGAGGCTACTTTTCGTTGCTGAATCCGTTGCTGCACAGTATAGGTAACGGTGATGCCCAAAAGCAGGAGTATGGTTCCCAGAAATGCCAGAAATGCCGGGGTTTGCCACCACAACGGCGACTTGAATATGTCCAAAGTAACCGGCGAAACGCTGTTTCCGGTGAGCAGATCCAGAAACCGAAACTCAAAGGAGCTGTTGCCTGCGGCCAGCTGTGCCAGGACCACAGTAGGTTGGGTAAGTTCTACCCACTCATCCGCGCTATTTTGCCGGAACTGGAGCATGTAACGGTCGGCATTCGGGTAGCCGGTATTGGAGAGTTCAACCCGGAGCTGACTGATATCGGCATCCAGCCGTGTGAGCGCATGCCGGCCCATTTCTATTTCATCAGCAAACAGTTGGCTCACCTGTACTACGGGTTGAAGGTTCAGGTTAAAGAGCGTTTCCAGCGGGAATTGAACAACACCGTCCCCGGTCGACATCCACACGTAGTCTCCGACCAATCGAATATCACGCAAGGTCTGTCCGAGGCTTACGGGTCGCAGCGGAATATCATAAAATGCGGTCTTACCATGATCCAGGCGCAGCAGATAAGCACCCATACTGCCGGCAACTCCGTACAGTGAGTCTGAGAGTTTGCGCACCAGGGTCCACGACTGATTGCGCAGGGGGTTGACAGCATGCAGGGTGTCGAGTACCATGGAATCTGTGTTCAGTCGTAGTAAACCATTGTTGGCGGTGGCGATGAGAAAGGAGGTGCTGTCAATGGCGATGAGGTCGTTGACGTTGATATCCCAGCTTATCAGATCCTGCTGTGCGTCCATCGATGCAACCAGCAGCCGGTTGGGTTGCCCCACAATGAGGCGGTCTGCGGCGGCAAATCCTATGGCCGTTGCACGGTTAGGCAGGGAGAAAACGATGCGATTGGTCTGCCGGTTGATAACAAAGCTGCCGTTTGGGGTGGCAATGGCAATCAGATTGTCCCGGTAATCCGCCTGTTTGACCGGTGGCTGTATGAAAATGTTAAATTCGGCACCGGTGTACTGTTGCAGCCATTGCCTGCTGCCCACATCGTACAGGTCGAATCCGTTGGAGCGTGCCAGGAAGAGGGTGCTTTCGTTCATCCATCGGGCGTATTCAACATTGGCATCGGTTAAGGTCTGCCAGCTATCGTTTCGATGATCATACAACCGGGTTTTGTTGAAACGACTGCTGATGATGCTGTATCGGCCATCAGCGCTTATATCGGCGAAGACCACCTGTTGCAAAGGCACGTTATCAGCGGTTTTCACATCCCGGAAACTGCGGAACCAGGGCTGAAATTTGAATATGCCGTCGTTCAGGGTGCTGACCCAGACAGCTCCCGAGGGATCCCGGGCTATACCGGTGAAAAACATATCTTCAAAGAAGGTTTCAACACGGATTTCTCCCTGTGAATCCGCCGTAACAATTTTGAGTCCGTCGGCCTGGGTGGCAAGCCATAGTTCCTGATCCGTAACCCAGAGGTGTTGGGTTACCAGTGAGGTGAGTCCCAGTGTTTCGTTGCTGTATACTACCTCCAGACCGGTATCGGTCATCCGTGCAAATCCGTTGCGGGTTATACCCCAGCCGTCATTTTCTGCGGCAGGTTTGCTGAAAACGGCATCCTCCAGCTGCAGGGGACGGACATTGTCAGGCGGGTCAAATACCCAGGTGCCATTGGTTCCACCCAGCAGCAGTCGCTCACCGGTTGGATACATAAAACCGATGCGGCGCGGACTGCCTCTGTCTGTCGGTAAAAGAATCTGATCCCAGTCTTCGGTACTGGGGTTAAAAATGAGCAACCGACCGTCGCTTGTTCCAATGAACAGCTTGTTTTCATATTCCAGGGCTGAAAGGGCGAAACTGCGCAGCTGCATGGAATCCGGCAGTACCAGTTCCCGGGTCTGCGACAGGTTTCGGGTATTGACCAGGGTGATGCTGTTGTCAAAGCTCATGACTACTTTCATCGAGTCGTTGACCATGACTGCGTGGATGACTTCCTTGCCGGCCAGCTGCGGCAGGCTCTGAAACTGAAAACCGTTATACCGATAAACCCCGATATTGGAGTACACCCAAAGGTTTCCGTTATCGCTTACACCGAGTCCGTAGGTAGTGGTAGCGGTAAGCCCGTCGGCATGTCCGAACCGCTGTATGCCCAGATCGGTTGGCCCGAACAGGGGGGAATCCGCCGCATTGCCCTTAACCGCAACGCCTGCCAGCAGCAGACCCAAGATCAATGCGAGGTGGCAGAAACGCCTGTTGAATGAACCCGGTCGCACGGTTATCAATGCTGGCTGAGTCTTTGGGTGACCTCTTTGACCCGTCTGCGGGCGATGGGGATCTTAATACCATTTCGCAGCACCAGCTGGGGCTGGGTTCCGCCGGCAACCCCGTCTACAAATTCACGGTTGACCAGGTACGACTTATGGCACCGCAGGAAGCGGTCGCTCTGCAGGGTTTCCTCCACGTCCTTGAGGGTCATGGAGGCGGTGATGCGGTCTTTTCCGGTGGTATGAAACCGACTGTAGTTGCTGTCGGCTTCCACAAAAACAAGATCGGTGTAATAAATCAGTTTGAGGGAATCAGTCTGGCGGATGGCGATGCGGTCGGGCAGGAAGCCCGCATCGATATTCAGTGATGCCATGAGTTCGGTTGCTTCACGGTTGGTCCGGGCCTGTTTTTCCTGTGAAATACGCACAATGAGGTCTTCCAGCTCCGTATCACTGACGGGTTTGAGCAGGTAATCGGCTGCGTTAACCTTGATGGCCTTCAGGCTGTAATGAGCCATGGCCGACACAAAAACGACGATGGGATGGGGTTTAGGCAGGGCCTGCAATACGTCGAAACCGGTTTTGCCTCCCAGCTCAACATCCAGAAAAACAAGGTCCGGTTTGCGGGTGCGAATGATGTTTACCGCGTCCGTATAGCCGTTAGCATAACCGATCAGTTCAAGTCGGTGGACGTGACGATGCAGCTGCTGGCTCAGATCATCCACGCAGTGCTGCTGATCGTCAACAATGACGCAGGTAAGTTTGTTCACAAATAAAGGTACTAGAGCAGAAAAGCCGGCAATCACACAACACAATTTGACGCCGGACAACACGGTTTAAAAATTTACTGCTACCATGACAGAAATGCTGAAATCTACTCGAAAAATTGCATTCCTGAAACAGCTTTTTGTTTTTTTAAAAGAAATCGGCGGTTGTGTCTGCTTTAAAACCGCGGATTTAGCCGGATGTTCCCGGGCTCCGGTTTGGTGCCGGCCATGAGGCCTGGCGACAGACTTCCGGCTGCAAACCTGCTACGGTTGCCGGGTGGCAGGATTTATCTGTTAGATGTGCGTCCCGGAGAGTTCAGGGTCGTAAAATAGCGGGATGGACAGACCCATGGGAGGGGTTTTACCTATGGATCTGAGTCCAGACCGTGCGATAGACACAAAAAAAGGGCGTATCCGGGATGGACAGACCCATGGGACGGGTTTTTTCTATGGATCTGAGTTCAGACCGCGCGGCGGACATAAAAAAGGGCGTATCCGGGATGGACAGACTCATGGGACGGGTTTTCTCCATGGATCTGAGTTCAAACCGCGCGGCGGACATAAAAAAGGGCGTATCCGACATGGATACGCCCTTTTTGTGGAGAGCTCACGTGCACTGCCGTATCCGGCAACACACGGGTATTACTTGATGAGCGTCATCGCGCGCGACTCAACACGGGTGCCGGCAGTCAACCGGTACAGGTACAGCCCTGAGGAAAGTCCAGCACCGTCAAAGGAGGCCGCATGCTGTCCGGCGGGAAGGAAACCATTGACCAGGGTCGCGACCTTTCGACCGGTTACATCGTACACCTCCAGGGTCACCTCGACCGACTCCTGCAGGGTAAACGGAATGCGCGTAGTCGGGTTGAACGGATTCGGGTAGTTTTGGCCGAGCTCCACCCCGGTGGGCATCGCCAGCAAGGGCTCATCGTCAATACTGACCACCACCGACGGATCAAACACGACCACCAGCGCGGCTTCCAGCACATTGTCTGAATCAATCCGCTCGTTGACGGCCACCTCGGCGCCGGGCATGGAGAAACCCCAGACCGATCGCTGAAATCCAACCTGCTCATACATGGTCATCCACTGTAAATCGGGATTATACTGCAGGTTTCGGATGATTCCGTTCTGCGGGGTTTGGCGGATCAGGGCTGCCTCCTGCGCGTTGTCCAGATTCACATAACGGATACCAACATCGGCTACGTTAAAGAATACATGATTGTTTTCGGGGACCACCTTCATCTGGACGTCCCGGAATGCTGCATTCAGGTCCGCAAAACGTGCATACATATCGTTGCCGCGGGCCCAGTGCAGGTTGCAGCTGTCGAAGGCAGCATCGCACTTGTAGAAACCGTCCTCGAAGTGCATGTAGAAATAGGTGTTGTTCACCTCGTCATAGTCGAAGGAGGCAATCATGCGGGGACCATCGGTGGTGAACTCGTGCACCACGGTGCGGTCGCTGATATCGTTCAGGTTAATGGAACCGATGTATTCGTTACCTTCGTCATTGATCCACAGGTAGAGCAGTCGCCGACCGGTTTCGTCGATGCGGATGGTGTTCACAAAGCGGTTTGCCTGGGAATTCATGGGCATCCAGGCTACAAGCTCCCGGGCGGATCCATCCGGATACATGCGCGTGATCAGGTACGCGGTATTGGCAGCGGTCAGTTCGAGCTGGTACAGGTACCCTGTTTCACGGTCGAACACCATGGCTTCGGTCTTGTGGGCACCCGGGACGTGGGTCACGACGGAGTCAAAGCTGTACTCCAGCACGGTGTTGCCGCTGCTGAAGTTCATCAATCCGGCACCCAGGCTTATCAGGCTGTTGGTGTCTTCGAAGTAGGCCATGCTCTGGATATAGCCGTGGTTCGGGAGGGTGTGGGTGGTCACCTCCGGTGTTTCCCCCAGGCTGATTTCAAAGAGTTCGTTCAGATGGGGAAATGTGCGAAATGCTACAAAAAGCCGGTTCCGGTCGTGATCGTAGTGCATTTTGGCTACCGTGAATTCGCCGGCCTGCGAGAAGGTACTGGCCTGGATGATGAATTCACGCTGCTCCGGGTCGGACACATTGGAGCGGAAAAAGCGACCGTTGTCATAGAAGTAAACGTCACCGTTCGCTGTGTTGATATCCATACCGGATACCCGAGCCTGCGCAAACCTCAGCGTGTCTGTAACTCCGGTGGCATGCGCGTAGCGGATGATGTCGCCGCTGTTATTTCCGTAGCGCGCATACAGCACCAGGTTGTCATGATCCAGAATCAATTCGCTGGGTTCTTCTGGTCGGGTATGAATCCGCGTGTTGACGGAATCGTCGATTCCGATGTAGTACAACCCGTCGATACCCAGGGGTACATTGCGTTGATAATAAAAGAAATGCTCGCCCTGCTCATCGGCCACCATGATGCGGGTGCCGTTAAAATAGCTGAATCCACCCGGCGTGTTGGCAAACTCAACGGGCGTTTTGTTTTCAAAATTTCGGTCGATGAAATAAAAACCGGTAAATCCATCCAGCTTGAAAAATCGCTGGCTTGCGGGCAGGTACTGAAAATGGTGATGTATGCCCAGATACCGGCCAATGGTATCGGTGGCGGCCCCGCCAAGAGGTCGGATGTGCAGCTGGGTGTGAAGTCCCGGTGAACTGACGGGGTGACTGGTCAGTACGAGGGTGTCTTTTTGCGCTTCCTCGCTGGCTATCGGCCAGCCGGGACTCTGTGCGAATACGGTCGTAAACGACGTGGTAATCAGTACTGCAATAAGCAGCAGCATGCGGGAAAATTCCGTGCTGTCGGGGTAGGAGTGGTCGTGCATAATCTTGGTTCCAGGTTCGGATTCGTGTTAAAACAAATGCGAAACATAGAACGGAAACGCCCGAGAAGCGGAGTAACGACAGCCGGTTCTTAGTTTAAGGTGCCGACCATTGAGTAAACGGTAAAACCGTGGGGGCGCCAGCCCGCAATGCGAGCTGGTTGATGGGGATGGCGTTGGCTGAGTCGGTCCGGCCCGGGAATTGGCTTAGCCGGGTAATTCGAGGCGTATCCGGGCCGGGAATTGGCTTAGCCTTGTATTCCGACCCGCCTCCCCATTTACTGAAACGCAAACCAGGTGAGTGATGCGCCGCCGAACTCCAGCGCCGTGCTAAAATGCGTGCCTCCCGGCACCTCAATAAACGTAAGATTCGTCGACCCGGCGTCAATCAGATTTTGAACGGCTTCCCGGGTGGGTTCAACCGGGATGATTTCATCGGCATCACCGTGGTAGATGCGAAGGGGTATGGTAGCGGCCACCTCGTGCAGACTGTTTTCAGCAAGCCGGGCTTTCAGTGCCTGCTCTCCATCGCCCCGCATGGCCTGCAGAAACTCCCCGGTGAATAAGGCCTCGATGGTACCGGTAAGCCGGGCGGTAATCTGATCAAAACTCAGGGTGCCGCCAAACAGATTTTCGGCCGTGATACGGGTAGCGTAGGGTTCCTGAAAAATGTCGGACAGGTCGCGATCCGGAAAGTAGGTTTGCAGGTAGGAGGTCAGCAGAAAGGTGATATGTGCCGAGCCGGCAATGCTTTCCTCGTTGATCAGATGGGAGGCAAGGGCGTTCAGGTCGTATGCGCCGCCGCCCGATGCTGCGGCCACCAGGTTAAACGGAAGGGTTTCGCCTTGTTGAAGGGCTTTCAGTATTGCCATGACCGTACTGCCGCCCTGGGAATAGCCGCTCAGAAACAGCCTTCCGGAGGCAATGATTTCCTCACGATCCAGGAGTTCGTCAACGGCTTTGAGCAGGTCGATGCTCAGCCGCGCGTCGGAATCGGTGATGAAAAACGGGTGGCGGCTGCCGGAAGTGGCTCCGTACCCGATCAGGTCGGGCATAACCACGATGTACCCGAAGGAGCTGATGACCGGGGCGAGGTAAATCCAGCCGGCGTTACTGCCCGACTGCATGGGGTTGAACAGGGAGGGGGCTTCGCTTTGGATGAAGGTAGTACCGCGGTGCAGGCTGAGTACCGAGGGGGTTGCCCGACGGGGAATCACGACGAGTCCGCTGGCCTGGATTTCATTACCCTGCGGATCGGTGGTGTTATAAACCACCCTCCAGCTGTCAACCGTACTGCTGAGCAGGTTGGTAAGCTGAGGCTGATCGGCAAATTCCGTCCGCAGATCGGTGGGGGTCAGGGTACCGGTAGGCTCTGCGTCTACCAGGTACTCATAAGCAGGGGCTGCGGGGTCATTACTGCTGCAGGAAAGGATGAACAGGCTGAGCAGAACCGGTAGAACATAGCGGAGGCGTAACATGGCGTTCGTGTGTGAATCCTGGGTTGGGGCTGGGTAGACAACCAAGTATAGCAAAAATTCAAGGCGAATCCGCGCTCCTGCACGAATCCGCCTTTGCGTTTGAGTTGGAACTATTTGATCAGCGACATCTTCCGGGTTTCCGAAAAACCGCCACCTTCCAGCCGGTAGAGGTATACACCACTGGACAGACCCGCACCATCAAAGCGCACCTCGTGCTCTCCGGCCGAACGCATCCCTTCCTCCAGTACCCGAACCAGCCTTCCGGTAACATCGTACACGGCCAGGCGCACCTCCGAAGCAGCATCCAGCCGGTAGCGGATGGAAGTCGCCGGGTTGAACGGATTCGGATAATTCGGGTCGAGGGAAACCCGGTTCGGAGTGGCTGCCAGAGCCTCATCCACACTCACGGTCAGCGGGTTGGTGATGATGAAATCCATGCCGTGGATTTCACGCCCTGTGAAGAAAGCTTCTGAAAAAACATCCTCTCCTGCCCCGGGCGACCGATAGCGCAGCGTGGGTTCTCCGCTGAAGGGAACGGACGACCAGACCAGCAGGTCCATCCTGCCGTTGTACTGGAACCCGTGCTTGGTCGCAAAACTGTTGTAATACGTGCCTTCATCCGAACCATCCGTCTTCACGTAGGCAATCCCGCGGTCGTTGTCTTCAAAATACAGGGTTTCGTTGTTGGGATTAAACGCCAGGCTCGAGCCGAATATCCGGTCTCCTGCATCCAATACAACCTGACACTCCTCACCGGCGGCACAGGTATAGATCCCGTCTTCAATCATGTTCAGAAAAATGATGTCGTTTTCGAAATCGGCATCGAAAGAGAGGATTCGTCCGAAGGGAAAGTCAGCCGCATCTACCGTTACACGTGCGCTCAGGGCCTCATCCCGGGAAGCATCCAGATCGTAAGCCCAGATACTCTCCTGGTCAAATTCCTCGCCCCGACCCATAATCAACAGGCGGTTATTTAGCGTATCCAGTTTTATTTCTTTTTGTTCGAGCGGGAACTGATGCAGAATTTCCCGGTTGGTTCCGTCGATGTCCATTTTGAACAACACGGTCATCGACTCCTGAACGAAAAAGCGGTCGATGCCATACACCGTGCCGGTTGATGGGTCAACGGCTACATCCACGATGTCACGAAGACTGTGGTTGTGTGTCAACTCCGTTTCAAAATCATAGCCGCGCAGAAAGGCAAATCCTCCTGCACCGTAGCCACCGTCTGAAAAAACCAGCTCGTTTCGGCCGGCATGATAGTGCAGCTGCTCCAGCTCTCTGCTGAGCGGAATGCTGAAATTGATTTCACTATCGAGGTCGTTGAGTGGAATTTCATAGACGATGTTTTTGGAGAAGCCGCTCAGTGCGCTGACGTAGACAATTTGTTCCTGGCTGTTCATGCTCATGGAAAGTAACGTTTGTGTTCCAAATCCCATGAATAAAACCTGCTCGGGTTCGGCTTCCGGATCTGACAGGTCGTAGCGGAAAAGTTCATCGGAGTAAACCATGTAGAGCTCATTGCGCTCGGTATCCAGATGAAATCCCGTGGTTGAGCTGTTGTAGGGCACCAGTACCGAGCGCTCATCCCGATCCATGTGGTGCTTCACGATGCCGGTGCCGTTGATGGCATAGTATACGGCGTTGGAGTCCGGGTGAAAGGCCATGAACCGGGCAATTCCGCTGTCCAGTTGCTGCGACTCCCCCCGGATGCCGTCGAAATAAAAAATACCCCGGGTTGAAGAGGTGGCACCGATACGGGCATAGAAATATCGGTCGTTAGCGGGGTCGTAATCCACGGAATATACCAGGTTGCGGGCCAGTTTTACGGGTGTGTACCGGGTAAAATCGGAGGATAGGCGTAACATGCGGCTGCCCTGGTTGTCGGAGATGAGGTATTCATCGGATTCCGGCAGATAGCGCAGCGCCAGGATGTTACCGAAGTACATGCCAAGGGTATCGGTTTCTTCTCCGTTGAGATTGGATCGCAGGATACTGCGTTCAACCCGGATACCGGTCTCGAATTCATCGATATAAACGATGGTATTTTCGGGCAGATCAGGCAGGGGTTGCTGCTGCGCTGTCAGGATGGAAGGGTTTAGCAGGTACAGGCCGAGGCACACAAAAATTATGGACGTAGTTGGGCGACCAAACATGATTAGGATAGATGGTTTGTTATCGAATTGTCCCGGGCATAAATTGATCAGCCTGACTGGTGTGTCAATATGCCATAATCACGTTTTGTGAACATGGTGATGTGTGATCAGTCAGGGCCGGCCGTTGCCGGGGTGTACTAACCGTGTTAGCGCAATTATTCGCCGAACCCTGACACATGTGCCAAAAAAAAGCCCGTGACGTGAATCACGGGCTTAAAATTTGGGTGCCGTAGTACCGGCAACCTAAGTATGTAAGGCGCCACCGGAACCGCCAACTATCGATGTGCTCGCATCAACGACTCCCTCAGGAGGTAGTCAGATTACGTGAGCAAGCGGAAGTCAGCGTATATCCCTGCGGCAACAGCCAGCATGCATCAGGAAGCGATGGCGTTGGTGACTTCTTCGGCGGCCTCTTTGAGAAGCACGGCAGATACCACGTTCAGACCGCTGTTGTCAATGATGACCTTGGCTTCTTCCGCATTGGTTCCCTGAAGTCGCACAATAATCGGCACATTTTTGACTTTTTCAGCAATCTCAGGATCCGCTACGGCCTGTACAATACCGTTGGCTACACGGTCGCACCGTACAATTCCACCAAAGATGTTGATCAGAATGGCTTTAACGGCCGGATCTTTCAGAATGATTTTGAACCCGTTTTTCACAGTTTCCACATTCGCTCCCCCGCCTACATCCAGGAAGTTGGCCGGCTGACCGCCGGCCAGTTTGATAATGTCCATGGTGGCCATGGCCAGACCGGCACCGTTGACCATACAGCCCACGTTACCATCCAGCTTGATGTAGTTCAGGTTGTACTTTCCGGCCTCCAGCTCAAATTCATTTTCCTCGCTCTCATCGCGCAGCGCAGCCAGCTCCGGATGACGGTACAGCGCGTTTTCATCGAAGTTGATTTTGGCATCCAGGGCTATTACATCGCCGGAGGGAGTCTGTACGAGGGGATTGATTTCGAAAATGCTGGCATCGGTGGCGTCAAAGGCTTTGTACAGGGAGATAATCAGCTTGACCGCCTGTTTGAACGCGTTGCCTTCCAGTCCCAGCGCGAAGGCGAGTCGACGCGCCTGGCTCGGGTGAATGGGGTGACCGGGTACTACCCACTCCTTGACAATTTTCTCAGGAGTTTCTTCGGCTACTTTCTCAATTTCAACGCCACCCTCGGTGGAAACCATGATCACGTTTTTGGAGGTAGCACGATCCAGGGTAATGCCCAGGTAGAATTCTTTGTCGATGTCAACACCATCGGTGACATACAGTCGCTGCACGAGTTTGCCTTCCTCGCCGGTCTGGATGGTAACCAGAACGTCATTGAGCAGGGATTCGGCTGCGGCTTTTACTTCCTCAACGGTCTTGGCCAGAATAACACCCTTGGCGTTGTTTTTCTTGGTACGACCTTTACCCCGTCCGCCGGCATGAATCTGTGCCTTGACTACAAAAAGGCTGGCGCCGTTTGCTTTCAGTTTTTCGGCAGCGGCAACGGCTTCATCCACCGTAAATACAGCGATGCCATCGGGAACGGCAACACCATGCTGCTTGAGGATTTCCTTGGCCTGATACTCATGAATGTTCATAAAACGTGTGACTTAATGATGTTGAATAAAAAAAAGACGGGATTTACGGGTGATGACGCGGCTGGAAGCGCATTTCCGCCACCCTGTAATAAGTTCGGCTAAAGGTACTCTTTTTTTTTGAAAAATGGCGGGGCGATGTTAGCGTTGACGCCGGCGATGGGCAATTACCGCAATGATAAAGGCAACGGTGAGTCCGCCAATGAAACCACCCCAGTACCCGAACGATTTCCTGTCAACGGCTACCTGCCGGTTCTCGCGCGACTGATACCTGCCGGGGACTGCAGCAAGCCGGGCTTCGGCTGAAGATGGCGCCCGACTCGTCAGATAGTCTGTTACCGCCTGCCAAACCTTATACTCCCGACCGTCACGCATCAAAATACGGTCTTCCAGAGAGGTGATGGGCTGTCCGTTCTCGTCTTTGAGCTCAATGGCCAGTGCCGGAACCACCTCGCCCACCATCGGCAGAAATTGTGCGATGTAATAATCGGATACCACGTGGTACAGGGTATCGTCGGTACGGGGCAGTTCGATGAAATCATCATTGAGTCTGGCCGGCATCACGGTACGTCCATCGCCCCGGTAGAGCCACGCCTGCTGAATAGCCCGACCGCTGGGTACCGGAGTGCCTGCAAACGGGATGGTCAGCCAAAGTGAGCGCTGGGGTGCGTACGACCAGCGCATGCCGGAGGTCTGCAGGAAGTAGGTGTCGCCCATGAGCTGGGAGAGCAGGATGCTGACCTCGGCGGTACGACGAAGCTCGGTGCCGGTGAGCCAGGCCGTGACCATGGGATAACCGGGCCTGCCATCAACCCCGCTGCCCAGTCCTATGGTTTTGGCGGCATCGTAAAAACTGATTGTCCCCTGATTATCGAGGGTACGCGCTGGCTCGAGGTTGCCCCGGATGACACCGCTGGCCTGAAAGGCTACATCCACCGGAATACCGCTGATTTTGGCTCCCTGGTAGAACATGGCATCCGCCACCAGATTACCCATGGCCGTTTCACTCAGCCGGGGGTTTCGGCTTACGGGGAAAGCACTGCTGGCAATGGGCTGCCGGTAGCTGCTGATGGCATCGGCGGTCATGTCGGCCAGGAGGCTGTCCAGCTGCGATTCATACCGTGCCAGTCGGCGGGTGATATCCGGATGTTCGGGAACATCATCGTTCAACGGAATCAGATAGGGACGGTCGGTTACCGAGGGGTGATTGCGCATAACAACCCGACCGTTTTCATAGCGAAGCTCCAGTTTGCCAAGGTATTGGTACTCGGTGCCGGTTTGAACGATGAGGGTGCTTCCTACCCGCAGTGGTACCGACAGTACGGTGTGGGTATGCCCGCCGATGATCACATCGATGCCCGGAACAGCAGCGGCCAGCTCCCGGTCTTCGTCTTCACCGGCGTGGGACAGCAGTACTACCACGTGTGCGCCCTGCCCGCGCAGCGATGCTACCATTTCGTGAGCGGTTTCATGCTGGTCTGCGAAGGTAATGGGTTCCGCGCCCGGTGCCACGGAGTCGGCGTGGCGACCCATAAGTCCGAAGAACCCGATGCGAAGTCCGTTGTCCAGCTCCCGGATCCAGGTGTTTTGCAGCCCAGTTTCACCCAGGGGATGTTCCTGCGGAATGACCGTGTTGGAGGCCAGCACCGGCAGTTGGGATGCCGCCTGCGGATAACCGAGCCGGAGGAGGTATGCAGCCAGTTCCTCCGGACCGTAGTCGAATTCGTGATTGCCCAGAGTTACGGCGTCGTAGCCAGCTGCCAGCATGAGGTCCAGCTCCGGGGAGGCTCCATCCAGCACCAGCCAGCTGAAAATCGATCCGCTGATGAAGTCGCCGGCCGAAACCACGAGCACCTCTTCGTTGGCCGCTCCTTTTTCAGTGCGGATTCGTTCGATGACGGTCGCCGCGCGGGCAATGCCGCCGGTGGTCTTGCTCCCGGGCCGACCCCACTCCGAAACCGGGGCCGGTACCAGGGCGGCATGTTCATCGTTGGAATGCAGTATGGTGAAATTGCCGGATACGGATGCCGGCGATGCGGACTGCGTAACCATAGCGACGGGCTCCGTCGACCGGTCGGGGGGCGATGTGGCCTGCCGGGCGAAGAGCATCAACGGTGCGGCAAGCAACAGGACGGTAGCTGCGGTTTGTAACATGGATGAAAGCTTGAGTTCATGACGAAGCAAATATCGGCTAAAGGTACCGAATCCCGATTAGAAATCGAGCAGGCATCTGAAGCCGCCAAACAGATTGTCGCAATGCGCCGCTCCGGGTTAAACGGGCTTCCGATGCCGCCGGACTGGCCAACCAATTGAATGCCGCCGGACTGCCGGAAAACCCCCGTGTCACCCAATCTTACCCGTTTCGGTCCCGGCAGGCAACCGCCGTTGTTTATTGCCGGCTGCTCCAATCCGCATTGTACCAGTCAGGATTGCTCATCAGCTCGGGTGCGTCCAGCTTCATGACCTCGCGGATCATACTGATTGCCGCGGCCCGGGCCACATCGCGGATCAGCGGCCGGGGGGTGGCATCCCCAACCTCGTAGGTCACACCGTTGTTAAAAAACGTATGGTACATGAAATTCTTGGACACGGGCGAAACCACGCCCGACGGCTCCTCACGGATTTCATAGTCGGGAAGGATGGCGTTGATGCCGGCCAGCCAGCGGTCCGTCAGGCCGGGCAGGTTGGTGGGAATGTCTTTGTTCGAGGTGTAGTAAACATCGTAGATAGTGCTATGGAAATCCAGGCTGTAGAGCATGAAAACCCCGCGTTCCTGATAGCCGATCAGATCATCGGCCACGGCGCGCGTCTCGGGCTGGTTGAATGCCTTCCAGTCCCGGTTCAGGTCTACCCCGCCGAAATTATGGCGCCAATGTCCGCCGTCTACCCCGTCCGGATTGATCAACGGATACACAATCATCTGGTAACGCGAGCGAAACGCCATGGCTTCGGGCTCGTCGCTGGTAAAGGTATTCACAAAAGTTTCCATCGCCATAGCACCGGGAATCTCCGGCGGATGCTGCCGGCCCATGACTACAATAACCGGAGCATCGGGATTACCCGTAGCATTGACAACCAGCTTGACGAGGTCGCGGCCCCGGTGCGACTGCCCGATGACCGATTGCTCCACGAAGGGCAGGGTGGTCAGTGAATCAGCCCATGCATAAACGTCCTCGCTGGTGATATGCTCCTGAGCCGACACATAGATCGGTTCCGGGGTCACATCCAGTGTCAGCAGGGCCGTACCCGCCTCCCGGTCATGCACAAATTCCGTAGTGTCCAGCGCGGTCCAGTGAATGCGGTCGGTACTGAGCTTGGGGATATAGCGATGGTAGCCATTTTCATAGGCCAGCTCCAGACGGATGGTCTGCGGGGTGTCACTCCATAGTTTAAAAGAGTACCAGGAGCTCCAGTTTATAGGGGCATTTTCCGGCGCGATGGTAACCCGGTACAGATTGTCTTCCACCCGGTAGAAATCGTTCATTCGGCTGGCCACGAACTCATTGCTGGCCCAGACGCCGGTTTCAGCGATGCCGATGGTGCGCAGATGATGGGGGTCCAGGGGTTTCGTTTCCGTAGTCCTGCCCGGCGGATCATAGGCAATAATGCCGGATTCGGAGCTTTTACAGGCCTGGACCAGCAGGAGGAGACCGATGAAAGAAAGAAGTTTCGATAGTGACAAATTTTTCATAGTTTAAAGAAGCTGGACTATTTCGGATTTCAGTAAATTTGGTGTGCAGGTGTGCAGGTGTGCAGGTGTGCAGCAGTTCAGTATGTTGAGAGAATTCAGATTGCCGCCTGAAAACCACCGTTAATTCGCATTCGTTTTACCATGTAACAGATCGACTGCCGGAATCGGAGGGGATTTCGGTACAGGTGCCGATGATTTTCAGGGGTGCCGATGATAACCTTGGCAAAATGCGACTTTTTAGCCAATATTTCGTGTCTTTTATGATATTTTGCAATCACAATCGGTCAGCCGCTACCTGGCCTCTACATTGTTCCGGCAACCCAGGCACCCGGCGGAATGGCACCAAAATCCGTCAGAGGGCCTTCAAATTCATACTTTCAACCAACGCAATCTAAATCAAGGAGTTCCACTGCTGTGCTTCCCCTGTTTATCGGACCCGATTCATACGCTTCGATGCGTAGCGGGCATGGTATTCATTCTGGCGCTGCCGGTAGTTCTGTACGCAAGCACCGAGGAGGAACAACCCCGGGTATGGCATGTTTTTTTCGAGGGAAACGAGGTGTACACCGATATTGTGCTGCAGGAAGTGGTAGCCAACGAACCCCCCGGCACCCTCGTCCGACTCCAGTTCTGGCGCAAGCGGGGCCAGATTTACAGTGAAGCGGAAGTCCGCCGGGATGTTATCCGCCTGGAGCGTTTCTATCAACGCCGTGGTTTTCCGGATGTTGAGGTTGACTGGGAAGTGACCACCGGCGAACGAAGCTGGCAACGGCATATCACATTTCACATCAATGCGGGCGAGCCCATACGGATAACCTCTTTCACCCACAGCTTCGCCGAGACTACAACCAACATCCCTGAAATTGAAGATTCCCATGAATTCAGGCAGCTGCTTGAGCGAACGCTGTTCCGGGAGGGCGCCCGACTCCGTGTAGTACGAGCGTCCGATCTGGAAGGAAACGTGGTACGCATGCTACAGAATATGGGCCATGCCTACGCCAGGGCAGAAGTCAAAAGCAACGTAGATTCCCTGGAATATACCGCCTCGGTGGAGCTGGCCATTGATCCCGGTCCGGTGATCTACTTTGGCGACCTGAAAGTACGCGGGCAGGAATCGGTAAGCGATGCACTGGTGCGAAGAGAAACGGGAATCAGCTCCGGCGATCGCTATACCCATCGGGCTATCGGCCGGGCCCAGCAGGAGATCTTTTCCCATCATCTGTTCCGATTTGTGACTATTTCCATCCCGGAACAGCCGCGCGACAGCCTGGTAGACCTGGACATCCGTGTACGGGAATACCCCCTTCGTACCCTGCAGGCACGGGCGGGATTCATCACCGAAGAATACCTGCGTGGAACGGTCTCCTGGCAGCATCGCAATCCCTTCGGTAACGGCCACAGCTTCACCACAACGGCCCGGGCTTCCTTTATTGAGCAGCGCTTCAGCATGGAATACCTGGTCCCCTACGTTTTCAATACCTTCAGCGGGTTCATCGTTTCGCCGTTCGTCCAGACCACCAACGAGTCGAACTACCTGCTTTACAGCATTGGAGCCACCAACAGTTTCATCTACCAATACAGACAGGAACTGGCCGGAACAATCTCCTACGAGTTCACTTTCAACGAGGAGTTTCTGCGCGATATCACCTTCACCTCGCGCGATTCATCCCAGTTTTTTAACCAGTCGGTTGTGCGATTCTCCGGCTATTACAACGAGTCGACCATCCAACGGGGTGAGGGCTGGGCAGTCCGCCCGTTTTTCGAGATATCCGGTTTTCTGAATACCGGAACCTACCAGTACCGAAGGGCTTCGCTGGACGTGCGCCGGTTTCTGGACGTGACGTCTACCACCCAGCTGGGATTCCGGGGCAATGCCGGGGTTCTGTATACAAAATCGCTGGACGAGATCCCCTCCAGCATCCGGTACTACCTCGGCGGGAACAGCACGGTGCGCGGCTGGAGCCGCAATGATCTGGGTCCGAAACGGGCCTCCTTCGATGGGGATGGCGATTTCCGTGGCTATCTGCCCGAGGGGGGGCGTGCCAGCCTGCTGGTAAACGCTGAAATCAGGCAGCGTGTGCCCTTTATACATCGCGATTTCGGTATTACACTTTTTGGCGATACGGGACAGGTATGGCGCGATCGCAGCGCGGTAGAACTCAGTGAACTCCAGTTTGGTGTGGGCGGAGGCATCTGGTTTCAGTCGCCGGTGGGACCGGTGCGACTGGATGCAGGCTATAAAGTAAATCCGACCGATGAAGATCTGAACGTGTATAATGGTCAGGATTTTGGCGGGCCCCTGAACCGATGGGGTTTTCATTTCAGCATCGGACATTCGTTTTGAGTAAAGATCCGCAAACATATCACGAGGAGAACCCTGCCGGCGAAGTGCCTTCAGGACCGCGACACCGGCGCTGGCCGTGGATTGCGGCCGTATTGCTGCTGGTGCTGGGTTCGCTGCTGCTATGGGCCGTACAGTCTGACCCCGTGCTGGACAGGATCCGCGGGGAGGTTGAACGCATTGCCAATGAGCAACTCAACGGAACGTTGAAGGTGGAGTCGTTGACCGGAAACCTGTTTCATACCCTGACACTCACCGGAATATCGGTGCTGGAAGATGACGGTACGCCGTTGTTCAACACAGACACCCTGCACGTCCGTTACCGGCTGCTCCCCCTGTTTCAAGGTCGCGTTGCGATTGACGAATTCCGTCTGCATGCACCCGATGTGTACCTGCGACAAACCGGGTCCGACAGCTGGAATGTGCTGGATCTGCTTCCGCAGTCGGCTGATACCACCTCCACCGCACCCGATTTGCAGGTAGCGCTGGACCATATCCGAATCAACGACGGAGCGGTGCGTATGGTGGCTCCCGGCCTGTTGCCCGATAACGAAATATCGGTGGACTCGCTCATGCTGGATGCTTCGTTTGCCTTGCTGGAGGATGGTTTTTCTGCACGGCTCCGTGGCCTGGACCTCAACATCCGTGAAGGACGACTCCCCGGGCCGATTGCCGTACACCTGGCTGGCGCGGCCGAAGACAACCGCTATACGTTAGACCGTCTCACTGTAGCGACGGGCCGCTCGCTGCTGCAGGCCTCGGCCCGGTACGTGGCCGCTGACCCGGCCGCAGATTCAGCCATAGACCCGGCCATGGACACGGCCGCTGACCCGGCCGCCGGGGATGCTTTCGCGGCCGGGGACGTCCGGGCCGAAGCAGACGCAGGACCGCTTTCCTGGCGGGATGTGCAGTCCTACACGGAAGACCCCTTCTTCGTGCAGGATGTGGAAATCGGGCTGGAAATCACCGGATCCCTGAGCGACCTCCGGGCCCGACTCGATCTCAACGCCGTTGGTATAGACGGGTTTCAGATCGCAGCACGCGCCAGCCTCGCCGATACCCTGCGCCTTACCGAATTCAATCTGGAGGCCGCCCGACTGGACGCTCCGCGCTTCACCGGCCAGGCTGCATCCCCCATCCTCAGCGGACTCCGACTGGAATTCCGCGGTGAGGCACTTCCGTCCAGCCTCCACGCTTCCACAGGAGAGGCCACCCTTCGCCTGGACAGCCTGCGCTTTGAAGACTACAGACTGGATGCCGTTGCCCTGGAAGCCGGGCTCCGTGCAGGAGATGCATCCGCCGACCTGAGCGCCTCGCTTGAAGGAGAATGGATTCGCGCGCAAGCCACAGCCGGTCAGGTCTTTGCCAGCGACCCTGCGTGGCAGCTGGACATTACAACCAGTTCTCTGGATGCAGCCCGCTGGCTGGCTGACGATGCGCTGGCGTACACCGGCACGCTTGAACTGGACGCACGCGGTACCGGCTGGGAGCCGGGCGACACACCGTGGCAGGCAGAACTTCGGGCGACCGACATCATGGTCGGTGCCCAACCCATCGACTCCGTCCGTGTCAATCTTCGGGCCTCCTCCGAAGAACTGGAACTGGTGAGTCGTACCTCGGTGAATCAATCGGTTCTGAATGTCAACGTCGCGGCCCGGCAATGGAATTCAGCAGAGCGACCAGGGTACAGTTTTCTGGTGGAAACCAGCGGCTTTGACCTGAGTGACCTCACCGGATATGACAATTTTCCAACCTCCATCAACCTGCTCGCACTCGGAACCGGATCGGGCATCCGGCCGGAAACCATGCAGGTGACCTCATCCCTGGAAATTGATTCCAGCAGCATCAACACCGCCCGCATCGACCGCTTTCAGGCCAACCTTCGGCTGCAGGATGAAATCGTCTACCTCACCGACACCTTCCTGCAAAGTAGTTTTGCCACCGGTCAGCTGAATGTGCGCCGGCATATCAATGACATTTTCAGCCCGGATAACCGGGTCGATTTCAACCTGGAAGTCGGCGAACTGAACCCCCTCGCTCCGCTGGCCGGATTGAGTCGGCTTGAAGCTTCCGGCCGGGCAACGGGAACCCTCATGCCCGATGCCGATGGGGTTCAGGTAGTAGATGCCACCCTCCGGCTGCGGAATCTGCGGGCCGACAGCCTGCAGGCAGGTCGCGTTGAAGGTCGCGCCGGACTTCGTCTTTCCCCGGAATCCACCTATGAAATGGACCTGCGGTTCTCCGACGTGGCCACAACCGGATACCACCTTGATACCGTGCTGCTGGCTACGAATGGTACTGCCGTTGACGGACAACTTGACGGATCCTGCCGCATCGTGGTTGATTTTACCGAAAACACCCGGTTCGTAACCCGGGCCGACTACCGGGGAGGCAAGGTTGAAGAGGAGTTGGATTTGTACATCCAAACCTATCAGTTTCAACTCAGTGATGATCGTTACCAGTACAATCTGGAGCAGCCGTTTGTCACCACTGTTCGCGAAGGCCTCCTGCAGATGGAGCCGCTGATACTGACGGGTCGTGACAGCCGGGCCCGACTCTCCCTGGAGGTCGACCAGTACGCGGCTTCGGGCTTTACCGGAAGCGTTGAAGCCAGTGAAATCAATCTGGCCATTTTGCAGCGGATTGCCATGGATGAGGCGCTTTTTGATGGCATGATGGAGGGTTATCTTCGCTTTGATGCCGACCTGGATGCCTACCGCTACGATGTGGAGTCGGGTTTTGATATTACCGATGTTCGTAAAGACAGCCTGGTGCTGGATCGGGTTGAAGGTGATTTCCGGCTTCGTGATGGTCGGATGAAGGCGGTCGTGAGCACAACAGAGGGTGGATTGTTGCTGGCCGCCCTGGAGCTGGATGTTCCTTTTGAACCCGGCGATCATCAGAATCACACAGAGGCTTTTTTCGACGGGTCTGTATACGGCAGGCTGGAAACCCGGTCCATCAATCTGGAGCAGGAACCGGCGCTGGCCGAACTTCTCGGATTGCAGGGTGTGACCGGTGAAGTGGCCCTGGCCGGCAATGCTTCCGGCACGGCGGGTGAGCCGCAGCTGGAGCTGGGTTTGCGCATGAACAACGCCCGGGTCTCCGGCGTAGCCATCGACTCGCTCTCATTGGCTGCCGCGTATCTGCACGAGGATGCCCGGTTCACCCTGGAATCAAGCGTAACATCGGGCGGACAAACCGCGGCCGAGGTCAGCGGTTACATCCCCTTTCAGATTGATATGCGCACCTTTGAAGTAAGCCTGCCTGATCAGGAAAACCCCATCGCCGTTACCGTACAATCCGACGCCTTTGACATCGCTGCATTCAATCAGTTCGCTGATCCCGCCCTGACCCGCAATATAACGGGCTTAATTGACGCCGATCTTCGTATTGGCGGAACCTTCACCGAGCCGCAGCTGGAAGGTGAGCTGGCACTGGACAAGGCCTCCGTTTTTCTGACCCCCAACAACATCACAATACGTGATGTTTCGGCCCGTCTGGGCTTTACCCCCGATGCCATCACCATCGAACAACTCACCGCAACCAGTTCGGGTACAATCGAAGGTTCCGGTCGGGTTCGTCTGGACGGATTTGTGCCCCGGGAAGCCGAGTTATCGTTGAATGCGCGCAGTTTCAGAGCCTACAACACCCGCGATATCCAGGCTTTTCTCTCCATGGACATTTCCCTCTCCGGGGCGGTAACCAACCCGGTGCTCAACGGTAATCTCCGGCTTGAGCGGGGTTATTTCTACATGGACAACTTCGGGGAGCGCAGTGTGGAAGATGTGCAATTGGAGGAGGAGGAAGAACCGTCTATGCTGGCAGAGCTCGACCTGTGGAATAACCTGGAGATGGAAGTCAATTTTGTGACCGACCGCAACTTCTTTGTGCGTAATCGTTCTATGCCGGAGGTTGAGCTGGAATTGCAGGGGGAACTGGATGTGGTAAAACCTCCCGGCGAAGAGGTACAGGTATTTGGTACGATGGGCGCGAGGCAAGGGTATGTAACCCAGCTGGGCAAGCGATTCGACCTGGAAGAGGCCGAGGTTCAGTTCAGCGGTACACCTGAAAATCCGGCGCTGCAGGTGCGAACCCTGTATGAATTGCGGCAACCCTCAGACGTACGCATCTGGTATGTCATTGGCGGGACGGTGGATGAGCCCACATTCACCTACGAGAGTGATCCGGAGATGGAAACCGGGGATATTATCAGCTACACGCTTTTCGGCAGACCCTTGAACGCCCTGGCAGGCTGGCAGCAGTCGGTCGCCGGTCGGTCAGAGGGAGGGGTGGGCGATGCCGCCGTTGATATTCTGCTCGACCGTGTGGAACAACTGGCCGCCCAGGCGCTGGGCATTGACGTGCTGACCATCGATAACTCCCGTACGGCCGGACAGTCCGGCACCACCATCAAGGCCGGGAAGTACATTTCAGACCGCATGTTCGTAGCGCTGATTCAGGAACTGGGCACGGATATCAGCAGTCAGGTGCTGCTGGAGTATCAGATACGCCGCAATCTGGACGTGATTATTACCGGAAGCGATAATAACCGGAACGGCCTGGAGATTCAGTGGGAGCTGGACTATTGACCGATGTGGGCTTCACACTGTTTTACGTGCAGGTTGACCGGACACTAACCGGATAACAACGGACCCACCGTTCGATTATAAACCGTACGGCTGCGCGTGGGGACCGGCATGGTGTCAACAGGCCAATGTAGTCACGGATAGCTCCGCCTCTTGTGAGCAGCGGGTTGATGTTGAAAGCTTCGTATACCGCGCCACATGGGGCCCGCCGTTAGCTATCGTCGCGGGTTACTGTGCAGCGACGTGCTCTTTTCACGGATTACTGCGCCGAGAGTTCATTCCAGGCGGCTTCCAGGTTCGCTGCCAGCGACAACCTCGGACCGAAACTCACGAAATCTTCGAATCCGGGCAGGGAGGTGATACTGCGGGTTTCCTCCAGCGACATTCCGGCCTGCAGGCTGATCATGACATGGTCCATCAACGCGGCAAGGTAGTCGCGCTTGGCCAGCACATCCTCGCGGCTGCCGGTGATGCCCCGGGCCGGATTTCCGTGCCCGAAAATGTATCGGGTGTCAGCCTCGTGGTTTTGAGCAACGGTTTCCAGCAGGGTAATCCAGTTGGTGATATTCGCACCGCCACCCTGATCGATGAACGGGTACACGCCGTTGAACACGAGGTCGCCCATGTGCACTACATTGGCCTGCTCGAAATGGATGACCGAGTCGCCGCCGGTGTGAGCCGGACCGTAATGCCGGGCGTTGATGGTTTCATCGCCGATGGCTACCGACCAGCTTTCATCGAACGTGGTGTCAGCGTAGGTATTTTCATCCTCGCCGCCGCGCATCTGTGCCTGCCTTCGCTGCAGGTCCGGCACGTTGCTATGCGCCACAATGCGCTCGGTTTGCGGACGGAAGGTGCCGTTACCGCCGGTATGGTCGCCATGGTGGTGGGTGTTGAAAAGCACGTCTACCATGAGATCGGTAATCTGGGCCGACTGCTCTGGCTGGGTGCGGGGGGATGCATCCATACCGCTGACCTGCCCGGCAATAAGCTGTTCCAGTCCGCGGAGGCAGTCGCTAGCGGAGTCGGGGAACTGGGAGTCGACAGCCACGGCCCCCTCGCGGTTCACCATCCACCCGATGGTACCACCCCGGCCGGTGAAGTAGCCCACGTTACGCCGGATTTCAGTAAAGTTTTCGGGCGTGAGTACCCGGCTTTTGCTGAAAAGGCTTCGGGTGGGCAGGGCAGTTGCCAGGGCCAGGAAGGAGCTCATGCGCAGGAAATCGCGGCGGGAGTACGACATAGACGATACCGTTTTGGTTGGTGGATTGGGCAGGGTATCAGGGTGCCTTTCAGCGCCCGATGCTGCCGGACATGTTGACGTTCACCGTGCAGGCCGAACCTAATACTGCTGATGCAGCTTTGGGAACACGGGAAGATAACGCATCATTCATCCGTGTATTGTCATTATGATGGTAACCGCACGATTTCCAAAACTGCGAGCGATGTTATTATGCTTTGCTTTAGTACAGGCCTACTTCCAAGCACCACGTCGCTGTACGGGCTCATCCGGTGCATTAACATTTTAACGCTTGCTTGAGCGGCATCTAACAAAAAAAGGCTAACCTGTTGTAAATTAACAGATTAGCCTTTTAATTGGTCGGGATGACAGGATTTGAACCTGCGACCCCACGCCCCCCAGGCGTGTGCGCTACCGGGCTGCGCTACATCCCGAACAGAACCAAAATATACGGAGGTTCCGGCATTTATGCACCCCTTCACGAGCAAACAATACGGTGGTGCTTAAAAACCGGTTTCCGGCTGCATATACCGATGGTCCCGGACCGCGAAGCCAGCCTGGGCCGGAATACACGGTGTCAGCTTGTATCGGAGAGTGCTTCCCCGAAAGAACCGCATCAGGGGAAGCTTTCACACGGCCCTCAAAACCGCTCGCTTACTCCGATGACAAACCGGGCACCGAACGCATCCTCGCCGGTGATGCCGTGCAGATAGAATGGCATCCGAACGCTGATCTGCAAATCCTGCAGCACCCGGCTCTGTGGTCGCCACCGGTTGAATACCGGCAATGAGCCCGCATCAAAGGTCAATCCCGTTCCCAGACTGGCCAACATCGGATCGGCCTGACCAAACTCGGGGAAGTCGCCCGCAAACCGGCCCGACCAGCTCTTGCCTGCCGCGGCAAACAGCTCAATTTCCAGGTACCGCAGGGTCCGGTGGGCCGCCATCGGCCGCCAGGTATTCCAGATGGTTCCGGTGAAGTAGTTGTTCCCGGCTACATCGGGCGAGCCCACGTCCGGCAGTCCGTAGCCAAGGAGTCCGGTTCCATCGTTGGCCAGCAGCTGCACATCGGCGGTCAGACCGGCATCGATGTTGGCCAGGCCGGTATAGGCGTGATTCCGCCAAAGCTGTTCGGAGGTCGGACCACCCACCGCCCATCGGTATTGCGCGGGCATCCACTCAGAGCCTAGGCCCAGTGAGGTGGTGTACCGCGTGCGCATGTTGCGACCCCAGAAACGGGTATGCGTGGCGGTGAAGGTGGCAAAGCTGGCGGCCAGGGCGCCGTCTGTGGAGGCCGTGCGGAAATGATATCGCAGACCGGATAGCCCCATATCACCGACGGTGTAGGCCAGGTCCATGCCCACGGTACTGCCCGGATCCCAGCCCGACTGCAACGCCGGAATCTGGCGGTCGCGCCAGGCACGCTGGTGAAAGCCCCGAAACTCAAGCACCCGCTGCAGGGGCTCACCAACGCCCAGATCGCCCAGGTGCTTGCGGATGCCCACGGACTCTTCCCCAATCCCGTAGTACCGACGAACACCGGCCGTGACAAAGGCGCCTTTTCCGAAATACCGCAAAGATTGCTCGTATTGTAGATTATAATCCACATCTATGGTATTTATTACGGATTGGTCGAGGTTGCCGCTGGTCAGCATGAGGTTGCCCTCCAGCCGGTGCTGCCCGAAAAGGTACGCTCCCTGATAGGCAACGCCGCCCATAATGCCGCTCTCCTCGCCGTACCAGACCGCCGGTCGGACCGAAGCACGATAGGTTTCCCAGCTGCCGCGAACAGGCCGGGCAAAGTCCACCTCCACAGGAAACGGGTGGGTGTTGTTGAGGCGATTCACATCGGCCATGCGATAGGTCGGGTCAATGACAAGCTCAGTAACCTGCGCTCCCGGACGGTACAGCTCCACCCGATAGGTGTTGTCCACCCATCGCCAGGCGGGCAGCTCGGTGCGGGGCGTGCTGCCGTAGTACTCCGACTCTACCGGCTTGCTGCCGAGCATCAGGTGCTGAGGAATGTACAGGAGCTCGACCGATTCGTCCTCGTAACGGACCAAAATATCCAGGGGCATGATATTATTACCGTGCCGGGCCAGGTCAATCTGCAGGGTGCCGTCGTGGTGCCGCACCTGCTCGATGCCGTAATCAATGGTGTTGGTGGTGGTCAGCCAGTCATCGAAGTACCAGTCGAGGATGATGCCGCTGGCCTGTTCGGCATTTCGGCGGAAGTCGTCCGGGGTTGGGTGCCGGAAGCGCCACTCGCGGTAATAGGCCCGCATCGCCTCCTGCAGGGCATCCTCGCCAATGATGTAGGCCAGCTGATGCATGAGCATGGCGCCTTTTCGGTAGGAGGCTACCACGTAGGCCCGGTTGGTCTGGAAACGGTCGGCATGCAGGTGGACCGGTTCTTCGAGGTCATCGTTCTGAATGCCAAGGTACCCCAGGTAGGTGCCCCAGTGCGGATTCCCGCGGTCGCCGAACAGGTACTGCATGGTGATGTTGCTCATGTACACGGTCATGCCTTCATCCATCCAGTGATAGCGGCTCTCGTTGGTGGCGATGCCCGACTGAAACCACATGTGCAGAAGTTCATGCACGGTGACGCCTACCAGGCTGCGCAGGCTCCGGTTGCCGGTGATCAGGGTGGCCATAGGATATTCCATCCCGCCGTCGGCTCCCTGCAAAATGGTGAACTGCTCATAGGGATAGTCGCCGATGTACTCGTTGAGGAATTCGGTGGCCCGGATGGTGTATTCGCCGAGCAGCTGCCAGTGCCGCGTAGCCGGACTCTCCACGTAAAGCAGGTGGATGCGCGGACCGTCCGGTACCTGGTACACGCGATGGGTGTACTGGTCGTCTGCGGCCCAGGCAAAATCGATGACATCCGGGGCGTAAAAATGCCAGGTCAGCTCGGTGCCGGGACGTGCCGGGGTGGTGTTGCCGTGCGAGGGTGCCGCGGAGCCCCGTGCCAGGTTGGCAGCCCGCGCTTCGGGATCAACCTCGCCGTAGCCCTTGCCGATGGCCTCAGGATTTTGCAGATACCCGGTTCCGCCGATGGTGAAGGTGGAGTCGATGGTGATGCGGACGTCAAAATTGCTGAAGGTGCCGTGAAACTCCCGACCCACGTACGGACTGGTGGCCCAGCCCTGCTGGTCGTAAGCGGCAATGCGGGGGTACCACTGGGCCATGCTGTAGGCGATGCCTTCCTGGTTGTATCGGCCGCTGCGACGGATCTGCAGGGGGATCTGCGACTCGAAGGTCATGTCCATGACGGCACTGTCGCCGGGGGCCAGGGGCTGATTCAGATGCACCATCAACACAGTTTCGTGCACCTCGAAACGTACATCGCTGCCATTTTGCTGCAGGGTATGGATGCGTTGATAGCCGATTTCGTCTTCTTCGAGGTGGAAGATACGGTCGCGCACCCGTCCGTCGGGATCGCTGATGGTCCGCGAGCGGACGTCCATCATGCTGCCGGGCTGAAAGGCGTTGAAAAACAGGTGGTAGTAGAGCTTATCCAGCGTGTAGGGGGAGTTGTTGTGGTACACGAGCTGCTGGCGACCGTCCATGCGATGGGTGTTTACGTCCAGCCGGATGTCCATGTCGTACGCGGCCCGTTGCTGCCAGTCGGCTCCGGAGGCCAGGGCGCTGACCGCGGTTACCATCACGACTATAAGCCCGATGATAACGTGGGGCACCCGTGAGGAGGAACCGTCTTTATTTGGCTTAAACGTTGAGGAATGCTCACGATAGGGCAATGTTGAAGAAGGACGTAGGCGACTAACCATCCTGAAGAAAGGAATGTTCATGAAAACGAAATCTGATTGTGCAGGTTTTTCAGAGATAACCCCGTTGGCGTGCACGGGGTTCGAAACTTACACATTTTTCTGACAGACCCGGCGCAGCATCCGCAGGTTTTCCTTCACCGGAATGTCACCGTACCCGGTGCAAGGGCTCCGAACTCCGGCTCCAGGCCAGGACCTGCACCCCGGGCGAGTAGTGGGTCAACGCCGGACGGTCGCTAATCAAGTCCCCGAAACGCGGATAATGAACATCCAGCGTCTGCAGGTTCACCTCGTACACCGGCCATTCCACATGGTGGATCTGATAGGTATTCAGTTGCTGCTTATGTTCCTGAAACAAGGCATACCGCTCGGTCAGGAAGACATCGGCGGGCGATTTATCCACCAGCGGCACACCCATTTGCCAGCGAAGCTCCAGGCGGTCGCCCGGCTGCGGATTGTTCGACCGGAAATAATCAGACCCACGCTGCATCGGGGAATACCGGTACGGTAACCCGGACAGGGAGCGGGCCAGCGCACATGAAACCCGATTCCCGGCTTCGATGCTCAGAAAATACACGCCGGACAATCCATTCCGGCGCACATACGTTCGAATATTGATTTCGGGAAAAGTGGAAACGGGCGGAAACGCGGGCACCCATCGCGGTCGGATGCGCTGCATCGTGAAAGCCACCACGGAAACCCAGGCCGACCCATCCAGCAGGTCGAGGGAGAGCCCGGCCGGAACCAGCGGTCGAACCAGGGATGCATCCACCGGCCAATGCAGAAAAACGGCCTCGTTCCACTCCTGATAATAAACCCACGGTCCGCCCGGCATGGGCCATGGGCGATGGGAGCGGGTCAGAAGGATGTCGGTGATGGTCATGGCTCCAGGCTGCTCATCGTGTCAGGGCAAAACCAACCCAGACGGCTGCGAGTCCGGCCACCACACTTCCCACCATGTACAGCAGGGCCGTGCCGATATTGCCAGTCTGAAGCAGGTTGACATTTTCATAGGTGAAGGCGGAGAACGTGGTAAATCCACCCAGGAAACCTACCACAAGCAGGTATTTGAGCTCCGGACTGGTAACTGTATAGCGATCGAGCAGGCTGATGGTCAGCCCGATTAAAAACGAACCCAGTATATTCACGATGAGCGTTCCAACCGGGAAACCAGCCTGAATCCATTTATCCGCGGCGTATCCGGTCAGGTAGCGAAGGATGCTTCCGGCAGCGCCGCCCAGTCCGACAAGGAGCAGTGTTTTAATCATTCGCCAGCGATTTTGGGTGGGCTGATATGATGTTTTTGTGGTTTCACCCTACCGGGTGTACCCATAAGATATACCGCTGGAGCTCCCGGTCAATATACACGACTACGTTTTTAAGCTGAGACTGAGGTCAGCTATTTCGATCGTTTCCGGTAAACTTAGCCAGGACCACACCAGCCAGCATGGCCGCAACAATCAGAAAATAGGCATAATCCTGCACAAAGGTGGATTCGGTGCGTTCATTCACGACAACCAGAACGATGGTTACAGCGATAATGCCAAGGGCGGGGATGAGATAATCTTTCATTCGATGGTGTTTTAAATGATTCAGATTCAATGTCTTAATAAACTATGCATAACTACATTACGCCTGGGTTAAGGACGTAGTTACGAAAGGAATCACATCCGGCTGAAAACATGCCGAGTCAGGCAGAAAGGTTGCTATCGATTGATAAACTCGTTGAACGCAGCCCCGGCAACCGGACTATCGAACAGCGCTCCATGGCTGCCTCCATCGATTTCCAGAAATTCCCGACCGGCACAATCGGTGCAGGCTGTCACCAGCTGTTTGAACGTTGGCCAGGACGACATGTGGATGGGGGAGTCGTCAAGTCCCTGCACGAAAAGAATATCGGATTGATAACCCGAGGTAAACCGCCGCAAGGATCGGGCGCGATAGGCTTCCGGATTTTCAGCGGTAGTGCCGTATGCGGCATTGAGCTTATTGCACGCTGCACCGGCCTCAATTCGTCCGCTTTCCTCCAGATAACATCGGTAAACTAGATTCAGCGGACCGGGCGCATTCGCAATAACCCCATCGGTAGCGTGCATGGTATTCAACCGGGTTACCAGATAGCCTCCCTGTGAATGCCCGGCCAGGAAAATCTTTCGGATAGTTACGTTCAAGTCGGTTCCGGCGACATGCTTCACCCACAAAAGCGCAGCTTCGGCCTCTGTGATGTTATCGCCAAGGAGCTTGTGCTCGCCGGGATACGCCACGCTAACCAGCATCACATCATCCCGATCGGTTAGTTCCCGGAATCGTCCTAGTATATTGTTGGCTGCCTGTATCAGGTTCACATCGTACACAACGGTTCCGTGAAACAGAACCAGCACGTCCACTTCCTCTATTGCGGGTTTGTCGATGACTACCGTGACCTCTACACCCTCGTAGGAAATGCTTCGTGTTTCATGCAAAGCCGATGGTTTGTCCATTACATCCGATGCCTCACAGGAGGGAAGGACAGCCATGATAAGTGTGAGCGCAAATATAATGAACGCGTTTTTCATGTCGATACAATCGGTTGAGCAGGTAGTATCAGATGCAATATAAGCAATATCCGTCTCTGCGGTGATTTCCTTAACTTGGTGTGTTGCCGATCCAGCCGGAACTGAAAACTAATTTTACCACGCCATGACATCACCACTCCAGCCAACCGCATCCGGTGAACGGATAGAATCCCTCGACATCCTCAGGGGAATCGCCATCCTGGGGATTCTGATCATGAATATTCAAAGCATGTCCATGCCCGGGGCGGCCTATCTGAACCCCACCGCCTATGGAGACCTGGATGGGCTCAATTACGGGGTCTGGGTGTTCAGCCACCTGTTTGCCGACCAGAAATTCATCACCCTGTTTTCCATGCTTTTTGGCGCCGGTATCCTGTTGGTCAGCGAGCGCGTGGAGGCCCGGTCCGGATCGGCGTTTCGATTTCATGCCAAACGTAATTTCTGGCTGTTGATCATCGGACTGGTGCATGCTTACCTGATCTGGTACGGCGATATTCTGGTTGCCTACGCCCTATGTTCATTTCTCGTTTTCGGACTGCGAGGATGGTCGCCCCGAAGGTTGTTTGTACTGGGTGGAATCCTGCTCACCATCCCCACGCTGCTGAATCTGATGTTCTACCTCTCCATGCCCCAATGGCCGGACGTAGCGCTTCGTTCTGTTCAGCAGAGCTGGCTGCCTTCGGCTGATACCACCGCCGGACTGATTGCCGGGGCTACCGGAACCCTCAGTGAGCAACTGGCCTTCAACGCCACTGCGGCGCTGGAAATGCACACCTTCGTCTTTTTTACCCTCTTTCTGTGGCGTGTCTCCGGACTGATGCTCATAGGAATGGCCCTGTACAAGACGGGTGTACTGACGGCCTCGCGAAGCGGCTTGTTCTACCGGCGGGGATTATGGGCCGGACTTGTCGTGGGTTTCCCGGTGATTATCGCAGGAATTGTTCAAAACGAAAACGCCGGCTGGTCGGTGGAGTATTCCATGTTTATGGGCAGTATCTACAACTATTGGGGAAGTCTGGCGGTGAGTTTCGGATATCTCTGCGCGGTCATGCTTTTTGCACAATCGGATGCAGCACATGGCATAAAACGACGCTTTGCAGCCATCGGCCGAATGGCGTTAACCAATTACCTGGCGCAGTCGGTCATTGGGGTACTTCTATTTTATGGCGTTGGACTCGGGCTGTTCGGCCAGGTCGACCGTACGATGCAGCTTCTCATCACTCTGGGCGTCTGGGCGCTGCAGTATGGATGGTCGGCCCCGTGGCTTGAAACCTACCGGTTCGGACCGGTGGAATGGTTGTGGCGCTCGTTGACCTACATGCAACGCCAGCCGATGACCCGACGTTAAGCGACCGGATGTTTGACTTCTATTCTTTGGTCACTTCGGAATCTTCCAGATCCAGAATCATGGAAGCCACTTCAACATCAAACCACTTCGAGAACATCGCGAAGGTTCGTTTCTGAGGCCATTGATTTTCATCGGTGCACCAGTCGTTGAGTTCGTTGGTGAACAGCTTGTCGAAGTTGCGTTTGACCCAGCGATGAATGGCCTCGTTGGAATCCATTTCGCGAATCAGATAGATGTTGTTTTCATCCCGCTCGTCTACATCCCGGCCATCCTTCAGGGAGTTGACCCACGCATAATAAGGTGGTTTCGGCCGGAGAATTATGGCGTTACGGTCGATGGACTCGTAGAGAAAAACAGGAAAATTCATAGTGTAGCTCCGATTGCTTACGATTTAGTAAAAAACGGAAAGCTTTCCATTCCGTTGAATAGCATCCTTTATGAGGGTGGCATAAGGGATTGGCAATCACATATTCATCGGCTGGCGGACCTGAGCTTCAAGCTCAACTTTGAGCGCGGGATCCAGGTTCAACTGACGTGCCAGTTCCTCGAGGTACGATCGCTCCATGAAATTTTCTTCATCCACCATCAAAACACTGGCGATATACATTTCAGCAGCTGATCGAGGATGTTGCTGGTATTCATGCGTTTAATCTCCGGATTACGTTTTTAAATTTGTTTTGCGTTCACTGTTTACATCGTTCCATGCACAGCAGGCTAACATGCTGATAACTGGCTGGTTACGCTATTTTTGAAACATGAGAATATCAATAAACGCAGATTCTACGGCTTAAATTGTATGATCCACCAACTGCATTAACGCCACGGCCGTAATCGTTTTTGATATCGATGCAACCAAATACCGGGTGTTCTCCCGCGCCAGTACCTCATTGGCTGTATCGGCGTATCCCAAAGCTCCGCTGTGCAAAATTTCGTCATTTTTCACCACGGCATAGGCAACAGAAATAAGGTCTTCCTTTTCGGTTTCAGTCCGCAGCTTTTGTTCGAGTTCTTCTTTGGACTGGACAGTCAGGTCTACGTTATCGTGAACGGCGCAGGACATACAGCACAGCAGTACGAGGCTGATCATGCTATTTGAAAGTCGTGGTTTCATTTCGCTGGTTTTTAATAGGAAATATAATGGGTTTCGGTGTTCCTGATGCACCTGAAACCATCTGAAGTTCTATTGTATGTTCCAGAATTAGGGGTCCGTTTCACCAAAGTACACATCGATAGCATTTCGCAGGGATCTGAAAGAGAGGTTTTCTGGGGAAGCTTTCACATGCATCCCTTTAATTCATAATTCGTGCTTCGACCACCTGCGGCTTCTTTTTGCAGAATGTCTTTGTCGATCAGGTCATTAATATCTCTTATTGCAGTGTCTTTTGAGCATTTTGCAATCCTTGCCCATTTTGAAGAGGTTAGTTTTCCATCAAATCCATCTAATAACCTGTTCAATAGTTTCTTCTGTCGTTCATTGATCTGTGTTTTTGCATGCGTAGCCCAAAAGTTTGCTTTACATAAAACCCTGCTTAGCACAGAATCCGTAGCTTTTAAGGCAAGTATCAGGCAATTTAAAAACCATTGTATCCATTCTGTGATATCAAGATTCCCTTTTTGTGTTTTTTCCAATATCGCATAGTATGCCTTCCTTTGTATTCTTATCTGTGCCGACACACTATAAAAACGTTGGTTGCTCTTGTCCGATTGAGCTAATAGCATATCCGTCAACGCTCTGGCTATTCTGCCATTCCCATCGTCAAATGGATGTATGGTAACAAACCATAGATGGGCGATGGCTGCTTTTAGTACTAAATCAATTCCCAGATCCGTATTAAACCAATCCAGGAACCGATTCATCTCCTTTTCCAGTAGTGACGCCTCCGGCGCTTGAAAATGCACCTTTTCTTTCCCCATAGCACCCGATACCACCTGCATTGGCCCTGTTGTATCTTTACGCCAATCCGCAACCGTGATCCTGTACATTCCGCTTCTCCCCGTTGGGAATAATGCCGCATGCCAATCAAAAAGTCGTTCGGCTGTCAATGGTGTAGAACAATTCTGTGTGGCATCCAGCATCATTTCGACCACACCGTCAATATGTCGGTCTGATTCTACAGAACCGGCTATTTCCATGCCCAATTTGCGGGCAATAGAAGACCGAACTTGCTCAGGATTCAGGTATTCTCCTTCTATTTCGGACGATTTTAGTACATCAAGTGTCAGCGTTTCAAGCATGGCCTCATGTATCAGGTCGAATCCTAACGATTCCATTTTGCCAATGAGTCTTCCTTGTAAATTCCGTGCCTCACTCAACAAATTTATGATATCATCATTATCCCAGGTGAAGTTAGGCCAATGGTCTAGCTGATGAATAAATGAGTTCATTATGTACATTCGTTGCATATTATGCAATGAATATACCCGTTTTTCGTTGCAATCAAAATTATTCGACGCATTATGTGCGACAATTGTGTGGTTTATTCGTTGCATGGCGGGGTTGGTCGAGCAGTTCCTGGCGGAACGGTGTCTGACTGGACTGTTCCTGGTGGAGAGGTACCTGGCCGAGTGGGAGCGGTTCCTAGCAGAAACAGTGTCTGGCGAAGGGATTCCCGGCCGAGTACCGCCCGCCCGAGCGTCAGAGGACTTTTTCAAAAACACCTACAATTCGATACGAATGCGCATCGTCACCACGCAGTACGATTTCCCGGTACCGGTCCAGCGTAGATAATGGCTTCAGAACGATGGTGTCATGCGACCAGTCTAGGTAGGTATCGGATTTAACACGGTGATACTCTTTGACCGTATATCCCGCGCCAAAATCATCATCGTGGATGCTCCCTGACTCCACCAGCACGATTTTCCCGTTTCGTGAACCGCCTGTGTAACGTCTGAAGAAACAATAGGAACCATTTGGAATACGCTTGTTCATCGACTCGCCCACAACCTGACAGATGAAATCTCCTTTCTGGATGGAGAATCCTTCCGGCCTGGCAACCCAGGTTAATTCCGAGAGCCTCTGATCGTCGGAAAAATTACCCGCCGCTGCCTGGATGTCGACCAGCGGCACTGCATTCACATAGGGATTAACCTCGCTAAAATCGAGAACCCTCAGAATGGGGGTTTCGGTAGGAGGCGTAACGGGGGTGTCTGCTGTACCGGGCGCATCGGGTGGAGGCATGACGCGGGTAATGGTCTTACCCGGGGCATCTATGCCTGCCGCATCGAGGTTACGCGTGCTGCCGGGCGTTTCGGTAAATGGTGTACCCGGGGTATGTGGCGTCACCCTGGCACCGGTGCCTTGCATAACAAGTGTATCAGTACTTATGGTAACGGATGCGCTTTGGGTGGTGTTGGCTAACGGTATGTGATTACGCAGGTAATCCCGAAAATCCGGATTGCAGGCATACATGAGCGTGCCCTTAATACCCCGATACATGATCGTTTTATAGATGTTGATGACGTACTCTTTCAAACGCTCATCGTCATCTATTCCGGCGCTGCCGTTTCGGTCGTAATAGTTCTCCCGAATGATTTCAATCCGGTTGAGCCGCTTGTTGTAGGTAATCTCTTTGCCGAAAATGATGCCGGCGTAGTTCAGGTCGTACCCCTGCGTGGTGTGGATGCAGCCGACTTCGAGCTCGGGGTTGGCCGCGTTGATCCAGTCCAGATTTACGAGGTTCCACTGAAGATGATGATTCTCAATGACGATGTCGTACTTCGACTTGTCCGTTTTGGAGATCCACGGCCAGGAATATCCGGCAATAAACCGACTCAATCCCAATTGCTTCTCTCTCGCAACGATTTCATCGTAAAACGCACGGAAGGAGGTAAACAGACGAAAATCATAGTCGCTGGGAACGGTCAAGCCCTCCATGGACTCGCATTTAAGAAGTCGGTCAACAAAATTGATATAGTCGTTTCCGGCAGTAACCCGCATTTGCGAGGTGAGTTTAATGGGTCCGGCGGATCGACGTTGCAATTCCTGAAACCGTTCTTTCGGAATGTCCGACGGCCTGATTGACTGCGCCTCGTCATAAAAGAAAATCTGCTGCTTGCTGCTCCTCAGGATCCAGTCTAACTGAGTGCCTTCGTTACCCAGTCCCAGTAACCGGTTCGTATCATCAAACGACTTGTAATTCGTGATGTTCTTTCTGCGGGCCAGTCGGTGGGCTTCATCCACGATGAGGATATCGTACGGTTTTTTGACCACATCCGACGGGCCGATGACCATGGTTGCATCCAGTCCTCCGATAGCACGAAAAACGGTTTTCAGGCTGCCGCGAAGTGACGTCATAGGGACTACCAGGCCGATGCGGGCGTTGTTGAACCGCTGTTGAAAGGCCTCCAGCAAGCGGTATTCTTCCAGCCGATACCCCTCAAGCTCTTCAATCTCGTCGAGGGCCGGGAGCTTCGAGTGCAGGAGTTTCATCAGGTAGGTTGCCAGAATGGTCTTCCCGGTTCCGGCGCTTCCCTGAACGAACAGACTCGGTTGCTGTCCCCGATTCAGTGCGTCTATAATCTCTGTCACCGAAGCGCGCTGGTCGTCTGACAGCGCTTTGTAGGGGGAGTACTTGAATAAATCGGAGTTCTCGATTTCCTCAAGCGACTTGGTGACCAGGTTTTCGCTTTTCAGCCGGTTCCAGATCTCCTGAAACAGTTCGCGGTAGTAGGGTTTATCGTAGTAATTGTGATGGGTTAAGCCCCCGTTTCCATTTTGCAGGATGTACGTATTCTCGGCCGACAGGTATTGGATGAGCTGCGATTCGATGTCGAGCGTGGCCGATTTATTAAAACGGTCGGATCCGATCAGCGTGATGGTATTTAATACGAGTCGTTCATCGTTTGCGAAGTGGTTTTTAATGCGGTTATAGGCATTTGTAGTTTCGCCTACGTAGGCTAATCGGCTGGAATCGTTCTTGATGATATAGACCAGGGGCCACTGTTTTTTAACCCACTTATTCTCCGAAATTTCCGATAGGGCATTCCGTGAGAAGGGATACTTAACCAGGTCGACCGCGAAATTCGTGGCTGCATTCATAGCTCATTGTACTTCCTGGCGGTACCTTTCGCTTTGTCGACGGGATATTTTTTCCCGTTTCGTTCAATTTTCTCGGCGACGATATCATAGACATCAAGCTGGTACTTATCGGCCAGCAGGAGGGCGTATGCAAACACATCGGCCAGTTCCTCCTTGACTTTGTCAACGTTGGCGTCCTCCGCATTTTTCCAAAGAAAGGCCTCCAGAAGCTCTCCGGACTCAATATTCAGTGCAACGGCCAAATCCTTTGGGTTGTGAAACTGTGCCCAATCCCGCTGGTCTCTGAATTCCGTCAACTTTTGCGTCAGTTTTTTAAAATCGCTCATACGATGTGTAGGTCAGGCATAATGATTAAGGGTTTGCTGGCCTGAAGGAAGTTAGAACCGTATCGTTGAAATACCAAACTGTACATCGCTTACCCCATCGAGCTTGATAAGCCAATGCTCAAATCCCTTTGGTGCTTTGGTTTATCCTGATTTTACCTCGCCTGTGTTTTCATTCCATGGAATGAGCGCTTTTGGACGTGCACCACCGGCAGATGTACCTATCTTCAAAATCTCCGATACAGCCTGTTCTTCGTCTTTCCCTGATTTACTTCGTGCCCGTTGGCGTTTTTGTTTTTGCAGTTTTGCCAATGCCAATGGACGTATGGTTTCCCTCACTTCAAAAACATGCAGCACGGATAGTTGGTCTAAAACCCGCAGCACCTGAATCAGTGTAGTCACCGTAACCGTTTCACCACGCTATAACAAACTCAGTGTAGATCGACTGATTCCGGCTGCTGTTGCCAGCTCATTCTGTGTTTTATTCTGCTCCAGACGATGATGCCGCACAAATGCGCCAATGTGCTCAGCTAATGCTTTGTCGCTCAGAGGAACCCATTCTTTGAATGATTTATCAGTCAGAAAGTCATGCATGAAACATTAGTGAATGATTATTCATGCAAGAAATGTGCTTTATTTTGAATTGGCAAGTTATGTGAATGATATGTAATTCATTGTGATCGTGAACTTGCGCTATCATAAAACTGTAACAACACCTCATCTTCCATTAGCCGGTTGCCGGGAATTCGGTCGTCTTATTGTAGTGGGTGGCAACGGTCAGTATAAAAGCAGTAGCCGGTTTACTGCACATAATTTTCGGATAGCAAGATACTTAATTAAATGCTAAAACAGTTCGAGTTTACACCCAAACCGTTATTGCTTTTATACAGTGTTGGGGGGCGTTGTATTTATTTCCATCTAACTGCAAACGCAATAATTAGTTTTACAACAAACAGAATTAGCATTAAGTGAACTATCGTTTGCATTTCACCAACTAAAAATGATATTGAAAGCCCAATCACCATCAAAAATGCACCGTAAACTCTTTGTCTCAAATGTTCTCTAATGCTATTAATAACGGTCATTGCTGTCAGCGTATAAACAGAAATTACTGCTATTCCAACCCAATCATTGGGGAAAAGCCAAATCAATACCAAAGGTTGAACTACGTGAAAAGCAATAAATACATATCGCATTTTCGGTTTTTCGATATAGTAATTATTAGTCCCTTCGGTAAAATTTGAAACTACACCACCTGCTAAATCCAATGCTAACAAACCGAGGATGATAAACTTAAATGGTTCTAAGGCTAAATCCCAGGCGAGTAACAATATAATAATAGTTGTAATTATTGCTGTGGTATAATTGATTAATAAATCAAAAACACTTGCTTGCTTACCGTGTAATTCGTGCAAGTATGAAGGAATCGAAACTTTTTTATCAAATGCTTTCATCATTCTATTTTTTTAATTTGTTTTACAAAGTTCGGAAGTTTATATGATTCTTCCTTTAACATTTGTTAAAAACGAGATGCATACTCTTGTTTATAGTTCTCAAAAACTTACTCAACGCTTTATTACCGTATTTTGGAGCAATCATGTCCATTGATAATGTAGTAAGAAAAAACTCAACTGGTCCATAGATTTTTGATGAGGAAAATGTTCTAATTACAATTAAAATAATTTTTTTTATCCAATTTGGTAAATAGGTGACCTTAACTTTTTTTCCTAAAATATCAGAGGCTACGCTTACTAATTCATTATGAGAATATAAGCATGGTCCTCCAATAGTAAATTCAGTTTTATTAGTTCTTAAAATATTGACTATTTCAATGGCTAAGTCTTCACCATCAATAGGATTAATTCTATAGTTGCCTTTGCCAAATAGATATACTGTTCCCTTGCTTGCCATCTCTAAAAAATCACCTAAATCAGAGAAAAATCCATTTGGACGTACAATGCAGTAGTCAATACCCGATGTTTTTAAGTCAGTCACAAATTGTTCTTTTGCTTCACAAATTTTCAAATCAAGCATTTTTTCACCATTAAGCGATGCCACATAAATGAATTTTTTTACGCCTTCTGATATGGCTTGGTCAAGCAGGTTTTTGTTTGCCTGATAATCAACATCCCAATAGGTCAATCCATCTTTTTGTCGTGTTATTCCAATGGTTGAGATTACAATGTCTACCCCATCAAAAATTCCTTGAAGTGTATTGGCTTTAGTTACTTCCGCTTCTAATGTATGAATTGAAGGCAGTTTCTTAAGGCTTGCTTTCTTTCCTTTTCGAACTATAGCGATTGTATCAACCTGCTGCTCAGAAAGCACTTTTAAAATATGACCGCCCAAATAGCCCGTGCCTCCAGCTAACAAAACCTTTGTTTTTTTCATTATTTGAACCTCTAATTAGTGAAATAATGCAAATATCAAGGTTCGTTATCAGCATTCCTTTTACATTTGTTAAAAAAAGGAATTTTATTTCTTTTGTGTGCCTGCTCTGATTCGACTTAAACTAACTTGGCTTATTCCTAAGTATGATGCAATGTGACCGAGAGAAATTCTTTGTAAGATTTCTGGGTATGTATCTACAAGTTCGTGGTATCGTTGACTTGCATCTTTGGTTCTAAGGCTTTCGTAATATTGTGTCAATCTTAAAAGTTCATGTTGGTGGAATCTCGCTCCCCAGATAGACCAATTATGGTGTTTTGAATATAACGTATCCAAATCATCGAAAGATATACTTGCTATTTTTGTTTTATTTTCAGCTACTTTGATGAAAATGTTACTCTCTAACCGAGAATAGAAACTAATAACATCTGTAAATGAATTACCTCCAAATTCATACCACAAAATCCTTTCAGATTCGTCATTTGAATAGGCGTATACTAAACCTGCTTGAATGAAGTATAATTTTCTACAGATAAGCCCAGGTCTGAGAATTACGTCACCTGCACTATATATATTGACGATGAAAACATCATCCGCAATTGCAAAGTCATCGTCCTTTAAGACATTTAATCTGGGTACTATTTCAGATAGCAAGTTCATTTATTCGGTTTTTCTGCAATGCCCCCCAACGTTTGGCGGTATGAAATCGTTGGGGATTGCGGGCTACTTTCCTGTCCATTTACACCAAACTTGATGCGTGGCAGAATGCTTGCGTAACCACTTAAACCCCAATGTTTTATACCGCGTGTTGTGCGTTCGTAATTTTTATTCATTCATTTCTCTTATTTCATCAAAAATCATTGCATGGATTCTATTATTAGGCATAAGTCCTAAATTCAGTTTACCATCAATTCCAAGTTCAATATATTCTTGAAAATCCGCAGCACTTGTAACTTTTGCACCAACAATCAAATCTCTTACAGATTCAAAAGATATTTCTTCATTATCAATGTTTTTTGTACAGAGTGGAGATTCTTCACATTCTATTTCAGGCTTATCAAACTCTCCAAATTCAATATGGTTTTGTGAATAACTAAGTATGAAATTTGCATCTAAGATTAGATAAAACTTTTCTTTTGAAAAATGTATTGATTCTATTTTTCTGCCAATCAAAGAGTTTACTAATTCTGAAAAATTTGAATTCCAACCTTTACTCACTTTTTTATATCGCGAACTTGTATTTGCTCCAACAAATCCTTCAAAGTCTGAGGTAATAGTAAAACAAAAATCAAAAAGGTTTGGAGCAATTAACAAATCTTCGAATGGGAACTTTAATCTACGCAAAATCGCAATACAAACTCTTCTAAACATCCTTACAACCTGTTCTTCGGAAAATGTTATATTAATCCCTTTTAATGGTGGAATTAAAGCAATATTTTCAGATGATGCCCATCCCTCACAACCAGAAGAAAAACCACTCGATGAAATAACAATCCCGATATAATTTGAATCAACAGCATGTTTATTCATGGTACTCACAACAGAACACCACTCTTGCACATGAGCAGGTTCTGCTTTTGTAGTTTTGAAATCCTTACAACTTATAAGAATCTGAGTCTTTAATTCCTTTGAAATTGTGACATTTAAAACATCAATTTCTTTCTTTGGTGGTCCTGCAAATGAGATTGTACTTTTTGCAGTTTTATCCTCAATATAAATAACCTTGTTATGTTCTATTTGAGCACTTTCTCCTCCAAAAACGTCAATTGCAATATCGTATATTGCCTTTTCAAATTGATTTTTAAAATTCATCAGTATACTTTTTCTCCTGTTGATAGTACCATTCCTTTTTTTAATTTGTCAGCTCGTACTTTAATTACATAATCATCCTTTTTTACATGGAAAATTGTATCTGATGAATAAGATGCTATTTTACTACCAATTTGTAATCTGATAATTGATGTACCAAATCTACACCTACTAAGTTGATTAACTTTTTTGGGAATCAAATGTCCGGTTGATGTTACCTCAAGAGAAAATACATCTAAGTCTGCTGTATAAATTATTGTTCCAATTTCATCGTTAGCAAGTACTCTATCAGATTCATCACTGTAACTATTAAATAGTTCATCAATGTCAATCTCATTTCCATTACTATTAATGAGTAACAAGTTTTCCTTTAGTAAACCCATATTATTAGCCCTTTTTAATCTGATTCTTCACGTTAGAAAGAATTTTATTTTTTTCCGATTCAGATAAAAGTTCAATCGGTTTTGCTTTGCTTCCTTGAACTGGCACCAATTTTGGTTCTCCATTTTCATCTGCACCAATTATATAACCAGGGTCTCCGCTTACGACAAGAATCTTAATTAATGATTCGCATTCTGGACATGTAACTTCAGTTTCTTGAAACGGAGACATTATTATCACCTTACCTCCACAATTACAATTTAAGGTAAACATCTCTGTATCTTTTATTGCATCTTCAGCAACAAACGTATATAAAATATTTTCACTCATATCTTTGATTCATTTAGGCACGAACTCTCTTTATTATGACGCACAACTTGTTTATATACGCAATAAATATGCGTATATCATGCTGATTTGGAGTGATATGCGCATGTTTGTTGCACAATATTACAGTCCGAGCTGGTCAAGAGGATTGGGTATTTTTTGTTTGGTTTGCTGACTCACATGGGTATATAGTTCAGTCGTCTTACTGCTTTTGTGGCCTAACAATTCCTGAATAATGCGTAAATCCGTTCCGCTCTCCAACAAGTGTGTTGCATAACTATGTCGTAAGGTATGGACGGTTGCCTTTTTTTTGATCTTGCATTCTTTCAAGGCTTTACGAAATAGGGTTTGGATACTCGTGGTGGAATACATCCCACCAAACTGTCCTTCAAACAGATATTCGGCTGGCTTGTATAGTTTGTAGTACACGCGGAGTTGCTCCAACGCCTTTTGTGAAAGGGGAATTTCTCCAATCTTACGTCCAAATTCTGCCGAGTAGTACAACTTCAGCGCATTGACTACCTGATTTTGGTATGACCGTGAGTAGCCTTTTTCTACATAGTATTTGTTTATGTACCGAGTGAGATCTTCATCGCGTACACGTGCCGGGGCGCATTTTCCCAGGACCTTAAGATAGGTGCGTACCAAGGTGGTGTAGGCCTCCATGGTACGTGGACTGTACCTTCTTACGCTCATTAAGTTGATGAATTTTTGCATGCTCGTTATGTTTGTTCATAACGAGTATAGTAAATTGAACGGAATGTTCCTCGTTTAATGTGTCCGGATTTTGTGTTCTACCCCTAAAACGTCACCCGTCCGGCAAAGGCGCGATTGAGCGTGGCTTCGTCGATGAATTCGAGTTCGCTGCCGACCGGTATTCCGTGCGCAATCCGGGTTACGCGCACGCCGAAGGGCTTGACCATTTTATTGATGTAGAAGGAGGTGGCTTCCCCCTCGGCGTCGGGATTGAGCGCCAGGATGAGCTCCTCCACGCCTTCGGCCTCGTCGTTGATCCGCGCGATGAGCTCTTTGATGCGGATGTCGTTCGGACCTACATTCTCCATCGGCGAAATCACCCCGCCCAGTACATGATACCGACCCCGAAATTCGTTCATTTTCTCAATGACGTACACATCCTTCGGGTCTTCTACCACGCAAATGGTGCCGGTTTTGCGCTTGGCATTGGTACACACCGGACACGGATCGCTGTCGGTGACGTTATAACACACCGAGCAGTATTTGATCTTGGTCTTTAAATCGATGAGCGACTGCGCGAGCTGGTTCACCCGGTCGTCGCTCTGCTTGAGCAGGTGCATGGCCATGCGCTGGGCCGTCTTCCGACCCATGCCCGGGAGCTTCGCCAGCTGCTCGATGGCGTTTTCCAGCGTTTCGGAGGTTAATTGCATGCCGGTTCGCGACTCCTATAACCCGAATTTGCTCAGGTCCATGCCGGGAATCCCACCGCCCGGAATCATGCCCTTGGTGATCTCGGCCATCTTCTCCTTGCCCACCTGATCCGCCTCGGCCAGGGCCTTGTTCACTCCGGCCACAATCAGATCCTCGAGCATCTCGGGATCACTCGGGTCGATGACGTCTTTATCTATTTTAATGCTGCGCAGCTCGCGGTTGCCCGTTGCCGTCACGCGGACCATGCCGCCGCCTACCTCGGCCGAAACCTCCAGCTCCCCGAGCTGTTGCTTGGTTTCTTCCATCTTGCGCTGCATTTCCTGTACTTTGCCGAACATGTCGGCCATGTTGAAACTCATAATTTTCTCGGTTTAGGTCGATGGGGCCGCTGATGCAGCCCTTCTACGGTTCAGATCGACGGTGGCGCTGACAACAGTCTCCCGACCGTTTGGGGCGTTACTGCCTGCCGAAGCCTCCCGCCGACGGGTTAAGGTTTTTCGATGGCGAAACAGCCGCGCTGCCCGCCGCAATGTTAATAGTCCAGCTCCGCGCCGAAAATATCCACAATCGCACGGACTTTCGGGTCGGCCTGCTGTATTTTCTTGAACTGCGTGTAGGGATCGTTGTGGTTTTCGGGCTGCACCTTGCTGACGGTGGCCTCGATGTACAACGATACCGACAGTACTTTCTCGAAACACGCGGTCAGCTGTTGTTCGTTCTGCCGGATTAACTGGAGGGTGAGCTCGTCCTGGCACTCGAGTTGTATGATGCGACCGCGCACGTCCAGCAGTTTGGTGCGACTGATACTGAAGGAAACGAGCTGGGCACAGTCGGTTTTGACTTGTTCCAGCCAGCGGGGCCAGGCTTCCTGCAACTCATGCAGCGGTACATCGCGGTCCTGGATTTCGCTAACCGTCTCCTCGAGGGGATCGGGCTCTTCCACATAGATGTCGGTGGTGTGGTCCGTTGCGTCGATGTCAGGGGTTGGGGCAAGGATCTGCAGCGCTTCGTTGGGCCGGGTGCCGTTCGTTCCGTTGACGGGGAGGTCGCCGCCTGCTCCGTTACTGTTTTCCGGCACCGACTCGTTGACCTGTCCGGCGCTGCCATGGTTGGCAAGTCGGTCTGAGGCCCGATTTCGGGTGCCGTTTCCGTTATTTTTACCCGATTTTTTGATGGCCGACCCACCGAGGTAACGGTCGAGCAGCGAGCCGGAAGCCTGTGTGGCGGGCGTGGCTGAGCGTGTATCCGGGCTGGAAGCGTCCGGCGATTGCACCGTTGTGCTCTGCGAAGCGGTATCCGCCTTCCCGTTGCGATCTGTCTGTGTGTTTTTGGTCGGAACCTCCGGTTTGGGCGATGGTTCATCGGGCGATTCAGGCAGTTCATGCCGGGCGCTTTTGGCCGCTCGGGTGGTCCGGGCAGGGGCGGGCGACGATGCTTGTTCAGGTAGTACAGGTGTTTCAGGCTGCATGTGACCCGGGCTTGCCGTCGGGGCCTGGTCAGCGTTCTCATCGGCCGACCCGGGTGAATCTGCTGAACCGGCCTCATCGGCCGACCCGGCCGACGTCACCCCTGACTCATGGAGTTTTTTTTTAAGGTCGCGTATCTCTGACAGCAACTGATTCAACCCCTCCGAGCGATCCATCGTGGTCAGCCTCAAAACGGCCATTTCCAGCTGAATGCGAGGCTGCTGGGCCTCCCGCACCCGAAACTGCGTTTCGCTGGTCAGATGCATCATCCGCAGCAGATCCTGCTCGGTGAACCCCTCGGCCGAACGCCGCAGCCGGGACTTTTCGTCATCGGTGGCTTCAATCAGCTGCATGCTGCCCGCATCCTGAGCCAGATACATATTCCGCAGGTGCTCGGTCAGCGCCCCGAGGAATTCCTGAATGTCGTGCCCTTCAAACAGCAGGGCGTCAATAATTTCCATCGCTCGACGCGGATCGTGGTTTTTGGCACAATCGATCAGCTCAAACAGGCGGTCGTTGCTGACCACGTTCAGCGCATCCAGCAGGGCGTCGTGGTCGATGGTATTGCCGCAGAAAGCAATCGCCTGATCCATGATACTCAGGGCATCGCGCAGGGCGCCATCGGCCTTGCGGGCAATCACGTGGAGGGAGGCATCATCGATGGTTATCCCTTCCTGTTCGCTGATAAACCGGAGCCGGTCCACAATTTCGGTGACCTTGATGCGCCGGAAGTCGAAGCGCTGCACCCGCGAGAGCACGGTGGGCAGCACTTTATGGGGCTCGGTGGTCGCGAAGATGAATTTGATGTACGGAGGCGGTTCTTCCAGGGTCTTGAGCAGGGCGTTGAAGGCCTGCTTGCTGAGCATGTGCACCTCATCGATGATATACACCTTGTAGGTCCCGTTCTGGGGTGGCACGCGAACGCCTTCGCGCAGACTGCGCACATCGTCGACCCCGCTGTTGGAGGCCGCATCAATTTCGATGATGTCCAGGGTGCGGCCCAGTTCCTCGCCGTCCACATCCATGCTGACGCCGTTGATCATCCGGGCCACGACACGGGCCATGGTGGTCTTGCCCACACCGCGTGGACCGCAGAACAGGTACGCATGCGAGATGCGGTTCTGAGCGATGGCGTTGCGCAGGGTGCTGATGACGTGTTCCTGGGAAACTACGTCGTCAAACGAGCGGGGCCGGTATTTTCGGGTGAGGACTTTGTAGGAATCGGACATGTTCCGAAGGTAAGGAAAATCAGGCAAACTTTGGCCGGAACCGTTGTGAAATTCTTGATTTGTTAGCGTCGGGTCTGACGGTACTGCTATGGGCATCCAGGGTTCTTTTCCCGCTCTATAGTGCACAGTGCGTGTTTTTCGGGCCGAAACCGGGTTGGCCTGCATGGTGAACCCAAACCCGTGCATCATGGCTCTGTCTTCCGCCGGCCGACTGCTACTACTGTGCTGATAACTGTGTATTTTACGGTATGCTGCTAACGGAACTTTTAGTACTCTTCGCGATGTCGGCCTCCAGGCTGCCGGAGGATGCACAGCGCGAGCTTACGGCCCTGATCCGCGAGGGGGATGCCCGTGCGTTTCGCACGTTTTTCGATCAGCATCATGCGGCGTTGCTGCAGTTTCTGCTATCCAAGAATATTCGTCGCGAGGTGGCCGAGGACCTGGTACAGCAGGCTTTCCTGACTATCTGGGACCAGCGCGCCAGTCTGGATGCATCCCGCAGTCTGCGCTCATTTTTGTTCACCATCGCCTATAATCGCATGCTCAATCACATCCGCGATCACAAAGCGGAGTCGGTGGGACTGGCCTTTGTTCCGGAGGAGGTTGATGAGGGGAGTCCGGAGTCGGCCACGATTACTTCGGAGGCTATAAAGGCGATGCACCGAAGGCTGGAGACCATGCCGGAGCGCCGGCGGGAGGGGTTCGAGCTGTGTTATTTGCAGGAGTTAAGCCATAAGGAGGCCGCCGAGGCGATGGGGGTCAGTGTGAAGACCATCGAAAACCACATGGCCATTGCCCTTCGGGAGCTTCGCGAGGCCCTGCGTGGGTATATGGAGTAAGTGACTGGTGCAGTCTGGCACCAACCAGCTATGCCGGGAATTAGCGGGCGAGCCAGTGGCCCTATCCTCCTTTACAGATTGCCACTAAGCGTATCAAAGGCATCGAAAGGTGAGGGTATGATGTTTGAAAGCCTTAATTAACGTAACGTGCGCTGCAAAAACTGTTGACATTTGTCAACGATAGTTGTAGTTTGTGTGTGGAGGAGGTTTTTTGGGTAATCGACATCAACATAAGGAAATACATCTGGCCATCATGTTCGCACTATCGAAAGGGTGGGTTTTGCAGGAAACAGGCGGATCATCTCACGCATGGGGCAGGCTTAAGTGTCCAGAGCGATCGCGTGATGGTTGCATTATCTCCATATGGAGTACCCCCCGTGTGCCCGAGCATCATGCGCGACAAATAATCAAGGCGGTCAATACCTGCCCGCATAAAGGATAGGTTATGAAAAAACATGAATTTACACTGGTACTTGACAACGGTTTTGAAATTAACGACGCCACCGAAAATATGCTCTTTGAAGCCGGTTGTGATGACGCATTGCTATTAAGCAGAAACGGTATTGTCTATCTTGATTTCGACCGGGAAGCTGCGTCGCTTGAGGAGGCGATTTTCTCTGCAATCAAACAGGTAGAAGGCGAGTCTTCATTGAATAAAATCAAGCGGATAGAACCATCCGATTTTGTTACAAGTGCGGAAATTGCCCGCAGACTCAATCGCAGCAGGCAATCCGTCCAACAACTCATATCCGGACATCGTGGAAGTGGTGCCTTTCCGATTCCCCTGGCTGGAGTGACAACAAAAACGATGATCTGGAGCTGGGTAGATGTGACCCGCTGGCTGCTTGACCATAAAAAGCTGAACGATGCATCCGTTTATGAAGACGCGGTTATCATGAAAAAAATTAATGAAATGCTGGAATCCCGGTCGGCAGCATAATTTTTTTTAAAATGGCATTAGGGGGCGTTGTTCCGCTTCGTGTATAAGGGGCAGACAACAGGAAAACCTGAACTAACCTAACCGGAACTACCTATGAAATCTTTCTTAAACCTCCGTTATCTGATGTTGCCGGCAGCCTTGCTGCTGTGGAGTGGCTGTAATACCCTCAGCCCTGAAAATGAAGAGCTGACCGATGAAGAAATTGAAATTGCGAGCCAGATTATCGCTGAATCGCTGTCTGATCAGTCGGGCGGGATGCTCTCCAGCTTCTACGATGCGCTTTCTACAGTAGACGACAGTGGAATTACCTATGGATCGGCCAGCGAAGTATCCGCATCCTTGCAACAGGGTCCTTTCAACGGTCAGCCACCCCGTAATCCGGGCAACGCCAACGGTCGCGGAGCCGAGCGCAACTACAGTGTTGTCTACAATCCGGAAACCGGTGAGCATACGGTCACCTTCACCCGTGGCGTACAGAATGCTGTAGTCAGCAATGCACAAAGTGTAACCAATGTATACATCTACACGGATGCTGACGGTAATTTCATCGAGTTTCCCGGTGAGCAGCGCGATTTGATAGAATCCATTGCCTTTACCGGACTTCGCAGCGGTGAATTTGCCGGACCGGTACGTCAGTCGACCGCTACCCGCACCGATACCCTGTTCGTAACCGGACTTTCCACGGCCTCAACGATTGTTTCCCTGGACGGTGTGCATTACAACGAAGGCAGTGCCTCGGTAACGCTTCCCCGCGCCGAGCGTACCGCTGAGCGAAGCTTCAGCAATGTATTCCGCATGGAAGACGTACGCATTGACAAGGCTGTGGTTCAGGAAAACGGTACTCTTGAAGAAGGTGTGACCGGTCTGATCAGCTATCGCCTGACCATGACCCAAACCAAATTCAATGGCGAAACCGAAGAAAAAGACATTGAAGGTGTGATTGAACTCGACGGCGACGGAACCGCACTGCTTCGCTTCGGAAGTGTGAGCAATATCTTCCGCATCGGCCTGTACTCCGGCGAAGTGGAGTAACTATGCATCACAGAAGGGACCTGCCGCAAGGCCGGTCCTGTTCTGTTTAGCGGGTTAGTTTTTTTTTTACCGTTGGGGAATTCTCCGGAACCCCGAAAAAAAACGGCCCGTGCAGGAAGCCCACTCGATCCGGGTAAGAAACAGACCTCTTCCAATATGACTTCCATCGACCACTTTCGTTAATCCTCTCACAAATTTTGCACAATGACCACTTCCGACCCCCATACCAATCCTGATCCGCTGCATCTGCAGCTGGCCCGATCATTGGATGGTCGTGAAGAAACCCGGCAAGATCCCCTGCTCGGGTTTCTTGCGTCGTATAAGTCGGCCGTACAATTACGCTCCGGCAAGCTGGAGCGTGGTTTGGGTGGAAGTCGTGGTGCGGGAGGCGTAGGTTTCGTGACGGAGGAGACGGGTGAGCGACCGGGGATGCAGCTTATTACGGGTGACGATACAACCTACGGGGCCTCCTCTGACACAGAAGCGTCCCGCCGGATGTGGTCGGTAATTGAGGCGGGTATGGGAGCATCTGCTGTTGCTGATAGCCGGACTACTGGTGGATATGATATGGCGGTACCGGATTCGTCGGCCTCGCCATTGAAGCGCACACGGGAATCCTTATTTACTCCCTACCTTCGTGTTGCGGCTGTGCTTGCGGTGATGCTCCTGGGTGGATTGCTGCTGTATACCCAGGTGCGTCCTGACGAAACCCTTCTGGCATCGGCCACAGACGCTATCGAAACCTATACGCTGCCTGACGGATCGGTGCTCACGCTTCGACCCAATTCAGCGGTGTATGCAAGCAGAAGCGATTCCTATGCCTTGCGGCTGGAAGGGGAAGCACGCTTTACCGTGACCAAAAACCCGGACCGTGTCTTTTCGGTGACTACCACGGATGCGCTGATTGAAGTGACCGGTACCCGCTTTGTAGTCCGATCTACGGGTATGGAAACGGAGGTTTTCCTGGAGGAGGGTGGTGTACGGGTTTCGGCGCTGGCGTCAGGGGAACAGCAGGTGCTGCAGCCTCGACAGGCGCTTCGCGTTGGTGAGCGTGGAAGCAGCCACATTGAGCTCCCCCGGGCTGAATATTACCTGCTGTGGACCCGCAATGAGATGTTGCTTGATGGCAGATCGCTTCGCGATGTTGCAGATGAACTGGAACGACATTTTGGTATCCGGGTAGTATTGGGTGCTGCGCTGGCCGATGAAACGCTGGACGGACAAATCGTGTTGGATGAGCCGGGTCGTGTCCTGCAGGATATTGCCTTACTGCTTGGAGCGCAGCTGGAGATTGCCGATAATACGTATCTACTTAATTAATTGTAATCGGCAGGGGCTATGCGTGACGGCCTGTTTTTACTGGTTTGGGCGTTTTTGGGGCTGTCGGTTGCGACTGCCGGATCAGGTACTGCGTTCGGGGGACAGCCTGGCCAGAATGTTTCGGGGGTAATGACTGCGGCGGGGGAGGTTGTCGGGCTGCGCGGTGCCACCGTTGGGCCGGATCAACGCCGCTATGACCGTACCGGGATTGATACAATGACTGCGGCGGTGGAGGTTGTCGGGCTGCGCGGTGCCACCGTTGGGCCGGATCAACGCCGCTATGACTGTTCCGGGATTGATACAATGACTGCGGCGGTGGAGGTTGTCGGGTTGCGCGGTGCCACCGTTGGGCCGGATCAGCGCCGCTATGACCGTGCCGGGATTGATACAATGACTGCGGCGCAGCCGCAGTCATTGTACGCCATCATAAGCGATATTCAGCGATTGTCTGGGTATCGCTTTTTGTTTAGGGAGGGTCAGATTGCCGGTATCACGGCGGAATTTGAATATACCCGGCGTTGGGAGGAGGATTTGCGGGCTTTGCTGGAGCTTCATGGTCTGAGGCTGCGGGTGGACCATGACCGGCGGCAGTCGGTGGTGTATGTGGGAGGTGCGGCAGGCTATGGGCAAGGGGCGATGCAGGCGCAGGTGTTGCGGGGTGTGGTGCTGGACGGTGAGCGTGGTGAGCGGCTTGGGTATGCGGGTGTGCGTATTGAGACGGAGGGGGGTGTGGTGCGGGAGCTGCATTCGGGTCCGGATGGTCGTTTTGCGGCGGAGTTGTCGGTGCGTGCGGGGGAGATGGTCTGGGTTTCGGTGTCGTTTGTGGGGTATGGCACGGAGCGGGTGGCGTTGCGCGGGGGGGATGTTGCGGCGTTGGGCGGTGAGTTGAGTGTGCGGATGCAGCCCCGGACAGTTATGGCTGACGGCATTGTGATTACGGGGCACGCGCTCGGCAGCCCATCGGATACATTGCGATCCACGTTGTTGTCGGCCGGTCGATTTAGTCCTCTCGGCGAAGGAAACGCCATCCGGGCGGTACAACAGTTACCATCGGTATCAACGGGTGGATCGCTCAGTGACGGTCTCTTTGTTCGCGGTGCCAACGAGGATGCCTTTCAGGTACTGCTGGACGGGGCCGTGGTCTACAACCGGTCGCACCTTTTTGGCCTCCTCGACGCATTCAATCACGATGTGATTCGAACCGGGGCATTGTTTTACACGGTAATTCCGGCCCGCTATCAGGGAACTCCCGGCGGACTGCTTCACCTGGTAACCAAAACCGGGTCGCTTCACGAGTATAGTGGTTCGGCGGCCGTTACAGGAACATCTATACGTGCCAGCCTCGACGGACCGCTGCAACGCGGGAAATCCAGCTGGATGCTTGCCGGACGAACATCCCTGGTCAATACCTCACCGCTAGCCACCACCAATAACCTGATTTCCTGGGGACTGGATGTGAATCGGCCTGCCTCTACCGATCAGCTCGGCGGCCAACCCGTAGTTCAGGGGTTGGATGCCAATGCCCGGTTCTATGACCTGCATGGAAAACTTTTTTTCGAACCGGATTCGCGCACGCAGTGGACCATTACCGGTTATTCCGGTTTTGATGACACGCGTCAGGAGCTCAGTCGCCTCACCCGTGGTGAATTTTCCACGGTTCCGGATCCTTCCGCGGAGGGACTCTTCCTGGTCCGTCTCTTTCAGGAGCAGCAGTTCGAAACAGAAAATAACTGGGGCAGCAATACCCTCGCCACGCACCTTTCACACCGTACTGCTGGAGGGACACAACTTCAACTGACGGCCGGTTACAGTTATTATCTGACCCATTTCAGCAGAGAAGATTTTACGTACCAGAGACCTTCAGCCAGTGATGACCAGCCCGTCACTTTTGTTACACCCTTCAGCAATGCGAGTGAACTGAACCACGGTCATCTTTCATTGGAAGTGCAGCCGGATGGATTTACGCAGCTTCGTTTTGGTGCATCAATCCATCGGCATCGTACAGCTTATCTGGAGGAATCACTGAACCGTCCGAATTTTTACCTGTTGTCTGACAGCTGGCTCAACGAAGCCTTTATTGAAAATCGATGGCAGCTTGGTTTGGGTTTACAGGCCGATGCAGGATTTCGGCTGCATTATTTCAGTAACGGCGGGTATCTGCGCGCCTCACCCCGCGTGAAATTGCTTTGGGAGGCTGCCCCGGGTTTGCAGGCGCGCGTCAGTTATTCAACAACGCATCAGTTCATGCATAAAGTCCGGTTTTTTAATGCAACCACCAGCGATATGTGGATTCAGGCCGATGCCGATCAGCGACCAACCCTGGCGCATACCTGGTCTTCCGGATTTTCACTGGCGACCTGGTCGGGCGGAATGATTTCGGTGGAGGCCTATTACCGTCGGCAACAAAACCTCCGACTCCATGAAATCAACATCCAGCAAATTGAGCGTCCTCTGGCCGGATCGCCCTGGTACACGGATAACGAGGGGCTTGCCCGCGGTGTGGAGGTTACCCTGGTGCATAATCACCGCTATGTTGTGCTTATGCAAGGGTATACGTTCAGCGAAGTCCGGCTCCGTAATGACATAATTGATGGCGGAGACTGGTTCTTCGCGGGTTTCGACCGCCGGCATCAGTCCACTTCCACGTTGATGCTGCGTCCGCTGGAAGGCCTGGATCTCTCGGTGAGTTACTACCTGGCTTCGGGCATCCCGGACCGCCTTCATTTCAGCAGCCTGGCCGGCGCACAGCAGCGGATGGGCGGGTACCGGCGGGTTGATGTGAGTTTACAATATCGGATTGAAACCGGTCGCTCAGGAAACCGATCTTCGTTCGGGGTGCAGTCTGTGGAAATCCAGCTGGGGCTTTACAATGCATTGAACCGTAAAAATCCCTGGTACAGTGAGATCAGGCAGGTGGTGACCAATGAGGGACCATGGTCCCGGCTCAGCAGTGAGCGCGCGACCGTATACGACATGGGGTTTCAGCCCTCAGCATCACTCCGAATCGTGTTTTAAGCCGGACGATCGTTGTGTTGAAGCGTCCGGCCGCAGGTCGCAAACGGGTTGTATTTGGGTAGTCAGAACGGGTGCCGGGAAGGTTCCGGATCTGTGGTCTACGTCGCCTGCCGCTGTTGCCACGATTAAAAACTGACGTTAAACCGCGCGTAGAAGTCGCCCTCACGTGCGGTAAAGGCCGCATCGGTTCGTTTGTACAGATCGGTTCGCAGTCGGAAGCGAAACTCGAAGTTCAGCCAGGTGTTGATGGTATAGCGGTAACGAAATTCAGAAACGGTATGGTTGGCACGGTAGCTGAATGATGAAACCCAGTTGGGCTCGGTCTGACCGTAGTAAACGCCGAGCGTATGCCGCTCGAACAGGTTGTTGGCATAGGCCGAGGCCTGCCAGGCAAAGGAGGAGGTTTCGAAAAGGGGACTGGCTACGGGAAAGCCGGCATCGGCCGGACTGGGTGCATCCGGTACAAAGCCGATTTCAGCGCCGGCCCAGTATTCGGCCCCGGCACCGTGTATTGGCAGCCGCATCATGGCTCTGGAGGTAATGACCGTCAGGTTGCGCCATTGCCCGTCACGACGAAACGTCCGGGGGAAAACCGAGATGCTGAGTTCGCGCTGTACCCACAGTCCGGAGGTGTTGCGATGACCGATGTTCGCAAAGGCACCGACACGGGATGCAGGTTCGGTAAAGACCATAGGTGCCCGGGCGGCATGGGAGCTTCCGTTAACCGAGTTATGGTTCAGCACGCCATCCAGCCGCCAGTTGCGGTTCATATTCCACTGCAGCCAGATACCGTCGGTATGGGCGATGCCAACGTTGGCCGAGTAGTAGCGGTCGAGCCCGCGTGGTATAAACCCGGCGAGGGAATGGCGGTTTTGAAATCGCCCTGCGGTGATGCGCAGATCGGGGTGTGCCTGCCACTGGAGCTGGATGATGTCCAGGGTGGTCACACCGGCACTGTATGAGCCTGATGGCCCCGTGTAACTCTGAAGCGGAAATGAAAATTCGCTTTGCTCGGTGGAGTACCGACCGGCTAGTCGGACGCGGAACTGCAGGTCGCTTCGAAGTCGGTAGGCAACATTTACCTGCAGGCGGGCATCCAGCTGTGACACGGTAGTTGTGTTTCCGTCACGGTCGCGCGACTCAGAAACGGCATATACCGGTCGGAAGGTGCCGAAGATTTCAGGTTTTGCCTGATTTCCGGATTGTGCATGCGCAGGTAAAACGGTTACTCCCGTCAGCAAGAAGAGTAAAGTCGGAATATGCTTCAAGAAGGAAGCCCGGCATAGCTTCGTTATCTCCTGGTAGATTTTCATTGGGTATGTAGTTGGATTTAACGGCGTTATTTTACGCCCAATACTACCAATAACTTAACCAAATCACCCAGTTAAACTATTTAAAAGCTGGTAATGACCATAAGGTCACCACACGTGGTTGCCCCAGCGAAGTGTCGTTCTGTTCAAGTATTTTCAGAAACGGAAATTAAACCGCATGTAGTAATCGCTGTCGCGCTGTGTAAATGCCGACCCGGTGCGACGATACAAATCGGTGCGCAGACGGTAGCGGATTTCGAAATTCAGCCAGGAGGTAAACGTGTACCGATACCGGATTTCTGACATGGTATTATTCGGCCTGTAGCTGGAAGATATGACCCAGTTTGGTTCGGTCTGACCGTAAAGGATTCCCAGCGTATGCCGGTCGAACAGGTTGTTGGCATACGCCGACACCTGCCAGGCGATGGAAGACGTTGCCGAGAAGGGCTCCGCTACGGGTATTCCCGCATCGACCGGATCAGGAGCATCCGGTATGAAACCCAGCTCACCACCTGCCCAGTATTCACCCGTTGAAGCGTGAATCGGTAATCTGAGCATGGCTCGGGCAGTGAAAATGGAAAGATTATGCCAGGATCCGTCCCGTTGAAACGATTGCGGATACACGGATACGCTCAGCTCGCGTTGTACCCAAAGACCGGTGGTGTTGCGATGCGCAAGGTTGGCAAAGGTGGTGATGTGTGATGTGGGTTCGGTAAAGGTCAATGGTGCTCGGGCGGCGTGGGATGAGCCCTCGTCAGGATTGTAGCTTATGATGCCATCCAGTCGCCAGTTTCGGTTCATATTCCACCGAACCCAGATGCCGTCGGTGTGTGAGATACTAAGATTGGCAGAATAATATCGGTCCATGCCTTTGGGGATGAAGCCAGCCAAAGCATAGCGACCCTGAAAACGGCCTGCTGTAATTCTGATTGTGGGATTTACATCCCATTGCAACTGGATGATGTCGAACGTGGTGGTTCCGGCAGGGTAACTGCCGGAACTGCCGGTGTAGCTTTGTATGGGGAATGAAAGTTCATCCTGTGTGTTGCTTAACCGACTGGAAAGCCGGGCTCTGAATTGCAGGTCATCACGCAGAGCATACCGCACGTTGAGCTGAAACCGGGCATTTATGGTGTAGTTTGTGTTGTAGTCACCCGACCGGTCGCGCGTTTCGGTTACGTAATACACCGGACGGAAGCTGCCGAAAATTTCGGGTTTATTGCTCACCACAGACTGTGAAGATACCGGCAATGTGGCCAGAAATAGTAATGAGAAAACAATTGTATATAGTTTCATAATTCACCTCCATCCGTTAGCACAAATTCATATATAACAGCTTAGACATAATCAGTGCTAATGGCTACACAATCATTGTCGGGATGCCGGAAAACAGGTCTGCCAGGAAAGTCAACCTGCAGTATCAGGATAATTCCTTGAATCAGGTCGATTGAGGGTAGTTTATCTGCAGTCTGCCAGTTTACAACGTACCAAGGGTATGGGTAAAATCTACAGTGACGCAAAATATGCTCAGATTTTACTTAAAAAAACGCCGGATGACAAACCAGTCATCCGGCGTAATTGTGCCTGATCTAACCCCTTCAAGGCACTTTTTGTGTTTAGCTGTCCCTCTGAATTGTTGGTCTGTGCTCAGTTGTATGGTCCGGTCCGAGCGCAGCAGGGTGGCCTTCGCTTGGTTGTCTGGCTGGTGCACCGTTGGTTTTGTCATACTCAGCTGAAGCCTCTACGGGTCACCGGCAGAACAGTCTGTGCTCAGTTAACGGTTCTGCCAATCCCGGTCCTCACACGATTTGGGTGCTTTTCAAAAGCGTGGTGCTACTGCCCAGGCCTCGGTGGCATGCATGTCATTTTGAGCCTGCATCAGCCCGTCGAGGCTCTCCTTCATGAATTCCATGAGCCGAACACGCTGTGTGGCCCGGTCCAGTCCGTTCAAATCTTCAAAATCGGCTTCCGAGAAGGGGACTCCCGGCCCCGCGATGGTACCGTTGGCGAACGCTGAGACAGCCCCGTCACCACCAATTGACCGACCAGTCACAATGTAGTTCAGCCGTGGCAGCAAGACGATGGTGTCATCCGGACCGCCGGCTACCTGGAAGTTAAGGTCCACACTCAGGTAGGCATCAGCGCCTGCATCGTTCAAAAGACGAATATCGCGACCAACTTCCGGCATGAAATTCACCGCTTCCATATTACCCAGGGTTTCACTGAGTCCGGATGGGACCAGTCTATTGGTCTGGCCATACTTTTTCGACAGAAATCGTTGTGTATTCTCCTCGCGAACATCAAAAAATTCATCATATACCGGACTGGAGGTGAATCGTTCTGTCGGAACCACGGTCAGACCGTTGTTTTGGAGCATCGTTGTAATATCACCGTGTACATTGCTGAGAAACTGATCCCAAAATGCATCATCAAGCTGCGGAAACTGGAAGGTGGTGGTAATGGTGGTGTAGGTTATGGTTTCCTGGAAGTAATTCTCGCGACTGGTGGTGCTGCTGGTTTGTTCGTACAGGTCGGCAGTGACGGAAAGGGAGGCAATGCCCATGCGGGTACCGGCACCGCTCAGGGGCACGCCATGATAGCCGTTGGCCACACTGGCGAAGTAGCCATACTCTCCGGAAACACCTTCAACGGTGCGTTTTGCCCGCACAGTACTGGAATTTCGGATGCCTTCCGGCTGGGCAGTTATGGTCAGCGGAACGGTATCGTAGCTGTCTTGTACTACACGGAATTCGGCGAATCCGGGATTATTTTGCGGGTGCTCAACCTGAGAAACTTTGATGCGCAGGTAGCCGTCTTCCCGGTATTTCATTTTGCTGGTCCCGTCGAGAGTGATACCACCGGTGGTGTGCGGATTCCGGAATGCTCCGGCCGGGATGGTGACCTGAGAAGCTACGGCGAAGGAGGCGACATTATTGTAAAGATGGGTTCCCATTGGCAGACCGGTGTCCGAAACGAGCGATACGGTGGCAATTTTGCCTTCCAGGGCGGCATCGTATTCCAGTTGCAGGGTAACCGGTTCCCGCAGGTCCAGGGTGACGGCGTCAGGCGACTGGTCATTCACTGCAGTTATCCGAATGTCGGGTGGGATGGTCACGTTGATGTTGAGTTCCTGTCCGGCGGTATTTCGCATAATTACATTTTTCGTGCCGGTTACGCCCGCCTCATAGATGCGGAAATTTTGCAGCGACATAACCGTGGCAGGTTCTCCGTCAATGATGACTTCGCCGTCGAAGTTAACCAGTCCGATACCGCGTGGATTGGTGGCCAGAATGGCTACGGCGTTGCCGCCAACGATCCAGTTTTGCTGCTGGGAGCGGGTATTGGCGATCTTGTCGATGGGATCCAGGTTGCTGGAGGTGATTACGGATACACTCATATTACCGAAATCACTCTCTTTGGAGGTGACCAGTCGGGCGGCGTAGTCGCCTACAATGGGGCTTACTACCGAGCAGGCGGAGATCGCGACCGCTGCCAGGGCGATGAGGGTTAGTTTAACAGGGTTCATAACAGATATGGGTTAGATAGTGGTTTTTGTGGAGGCTACTGATGGTTATCACAATGGGAAACTCCCACGCTACACGTTACCGAGCCCGTTACCCGCTCTCAATAACCCGAACGGAGTATTCATGCGCCGGTCCCGGCAACCGTACTCATGCCGTTCATCGAAGGATTACGGTCGTTGGTCGATTAAACTGGGAATTACTCCGGTAATCCGGTTATTTACGGTCGAATCACAACCCTGAACCCGTATTCAAACGCCCGGAGCGAAACCGCAAACATAATCTTCCTTCGAAATCACATCGAAAAACCGTAAGACCAATCCCCAATACACAACCCTCTTCGGCAGCCACGATTCACCACAAACCCCCTCGATATGAAAACCACCTACGCTCATTCACACCCTTACGCCCTCCTGGCCATCATACTGCTGAGCGGCTGCGGCATTCCCTCGGTCCACCCGCTGTATGAAGAGCAGGACCTCATCGTAAAAGAAGAACTGACCGGAGTCTGGCAGCGCAACAATACCTCAGACACCTGGCATGTGCTGCCAATCCGGAATCTGGAAGCATACATTACCCAACTCGACGACTCCACGGGTACGTGGTCGATTGATCAGGAGGCTGAAATGCAGGGTGACTCACTGGTCATAACATCATCGCGGGTCACCCGCACCGTTACCATGGACGGCACCGGACTGCCGGATGGTTCGGTGGCGGACGGGCAGGTGCAGATCTCAGGAGATGCAAAAACGGAGTTCAGCTTCGGCTACGATGATTCCATGGCAGAAAAATTGTACCTGGTTCAACGAAAGGGGCGTGAATCCGGAATCTTCATTGCCGGTCTGGTTCAGATTGAGGGAAATTTATACTTTGATTTCAGGCCGTTTACTTTTGACATTGATGACATGTTCCATTTCCCGGTTCACCTGTTCATGAAGGCCTCCCTTGAGGATGAAAACACGATAGTTATGCACTATTTTAACGATGAGTGGCTGAAGGGACTCATTTCCAACCGGCAGGTGCGAATCCGTCACGAGATCAATCGCGAGGGCGCTGTACTGCTGACAGCACCAACGGCAGAACTGCGCGAATTTGTGCGCAGGTACGGCGATATCGAAGAAGCTTACCGCAACAGCCAGACGTTCCGCAGGATTGCCGACCAGCCGCAGTTTGATTTTGAGATGGAGTAAGTACACCGTTAGTTATGGCAAAAAACCTGAATTTATCCAGCAGTGCAATCTGAACAAACCGTATCGGGATTCCGCAGCCTCGCGCGCAGAACCACAGAGTATCTGCTGTTCTGGTCGGCTTCGGTGGGTCTGCTGGCCTATCATTTTGCCATTGGAGTCAGTCTTGAGCGGATTGATGTATGGTTTTCCGTGCTGTTTCATCTGAGTATAGGCTCGGTTGTGGTACTAAACAGCTTTGTGTGGATTCCGATGTTACTTGCCCGTCGCCGACCCTTACGATACGCTGTGGCTGTGGCCGCTACCCTGCTGGCCGGTATCTGGCTGCACCAGTTCACGTTCGACTCCCTGGCGGGGTGGACTTTCCCCGATTATTTTTTCATTTCCTACCTGAGCTACCCTGAAATCGCGGCCTATCTTGCTGCCTATACCTTACTGACCACCCTCATCCAGTTTTCCAGAAGCTGGTTCCGCGAGGCAGACATGCAGCGGGAACTCATGACCCTGCACGCCCATCAGCAGGAACAGGAACTTCAGCTGCTCCAGCAACAGGTGCATCCCCATTTTTTATTCAACAGTTTGAACAGCATCTACGCTCTCGTACGAAAGCGGAGCGACCACGCCGAAAGTGCCATTCTTGAGCTTTCCGAGCTTCTTCGGTATACCATTGCACATGCCGGCAGTCGGGCCGTACCGCTGGACCAGGAACTGGACTACATCAAAAGCTATATTACCCTGCAAAAACTCCGACTTGAATCCGAAGCCCGTGTGGAGGTCGACCTTTATCCCGATGAACAGCTCATGGCACGATGGCAGATTGTACCCTTGCTGCTGATCAATCTGGTGGAAAACGCATTCAAGCATGCCGCACCTGCAGGTGACCAGCTGGTCATAACCTTGCAGTTGAAGCTCACGGATGATAGCTTGCGTTTTGCGGTCAGCAATACCATCGATGATTATCCCTCGGTGAGTGTGAAGGCCGGAAGCGGGCCCGTCGTCGCCCACACCGACCGCGGGGAGTCGTTGCGAGGCCGGGAGGCGGTGCCCGTATCCGGGCGTACTGCGGCGGGCGCAACCGGCCGGAGCCCGGGCACCCATCAAACCGGGGCCCCCGGTCTGGCGTCGCCTCCCGTACAAAGCACCGGAACCGGCATCATGCACCTTCGCAAGCGACTGGAGTATTATTACAAAGACTCCCATAAACTTGACATCGAACACCGTCCAACCTGCTATACGGTTACCCTTGAAATTCAGGGAGGTACATCATGAATACCCGCACGAAAATACTTGAAAACCACGGAGGAAGACCATGTTTTACCATGTGGTAATGCCTGAAATTCGCGGAGGAAAATCATGATCCGCTGTCTGATTGTAGACGATGAACCCCTCGCCCGGGAAATTCTGGAGCAGTATGTGGCCGACACGCCCGGCATGCAGCTGCTGCACTCCTGCTCCGGGGCCATGCAGGCCATACAGGCTGTCCGCGAGCACAAACCGGATGTGCTGTTTCTGGACATTCAGATGCCCCGGCTTTCCGGTGTTGACCTGGTCAAAATGCTGCCCGATCCGCCCCTGATTGTATTTACCACCGCCTATCCCGATTACGCTGTAGAAGGGTTCAATCTGCAGGCCGCTGACTATCTGCTCAAACCCATATCCTTTGAACGATTTCTGAAAACAGTCCATCGACTGGAAACAATGCTGCAAAAAACACCGGAGCGTCTTCTTTTGCGTGCAGATAAAAAAATCTGGTCGGTTCCCTATCCGGATGTGTTATGTGTGGAAGCCGGTGGTGACTATATGGTCGTTCATTGCACTGATAAACGCATCCTGGTCAACGAACGGATGAAGCATTTTGAGGAAACACTTCCCGCCGCCCTGTTCGTCCGTGTTCACAAATCGTGGATAATAAACAAAGCGTACCTGGCCTACATCGAAGGAAATACCATCTCACTCACCGATGGTAAATCGGTTCCCATCGGCAAAACATACCGTGGCGAAGTAGAAGAAAAGCTGTTGTAAAGCACTGAGGAATCTGGCATTTGCCACCGGATTGGTGTCCGGGTTTGTAAAAAAGGCGAACGAGAGGCGTTTACACCATATAGTTCATGCATCCATGCCGGATTCCCCGGCCGGAAAATCATGCAGTGGTTTATGACTGGGTGCAAAAGGCTATGGGGATATAACGTTAACCCTCCGCCTTCCCCCCCCAAAAAAAAGGGGCTGATGCACTAAACACCAGCCCCTGAGGTCAGATACGGATAAAAACCGGGGTATTAATTGGTATTAATATTCGGATTTGCATCGACTTCTGATTGTGGAATCAGGAAGGTCCATCGCGGATCGTCCGCGGCAAGTTCAAACAAACCACCGGTTGCCTGGGTTGAGTGATTGGCTCCTGTCCGGTCCAGCGGTTGGGCAAGCCGTTTGAGATCGTAGTATCGGAAACCCTCTCCCCAAAGCTCGATGCGTCGATGCGTCATGATTTCATCGATCAACGCCTGCCCGGTGTTGGCACTTCGAACATAGTTGGGGTCCCGGGTTGAAACCAGGTCAAAGAGCACATCTGCTGCCGTCGGATCACCGGTTCTGGCTTTGGCTTCGGCTTCAATCAGGTACATTTCCGCCGCACGCATGTAGGGTACGTCCATCCGACTGTCAACCTCGCTCACCGCGATGAATTTCTGGTGCGTGTAGGGTCGACGGCTGAACGAACCGGGGAGTTCCAAATCTGTGTGCTCACCTGTAGGGTCAAACCAGTCACGACGAACATCGGTAGCTGCCATCTGGTCGTACAGTAACGTGTTGATTGCCCGTGGATTGGTACGGTTTACGATGGTGCTGTTATTGCGCGACATATTCGCACCGAAGTTTCCGAAACGGTCGGTTTGATCCAGGGTAATGTGCGAAGCCCACATCCACTCCCCAACGTTGTAGTCATTGAACCCGTTGAGCAATTCAGCAGGACTCATGAGGGGATAACCGGTACGGGCCAGAGCCGCGTAGTTCGCCGCTTCGGGATAATTACCTTGAGCGAGGTATGCACGGGCACGGATTCCGTAAGCGACGCTTCGATCCAGATGTGACTTATTGGGTCGGCTGTAATTGGCAAGCCGCCGGGCCGCTTCATCAAGATCATCATGAATCTGGGCGTATACATCCGCTACACTGGAACGGGGAAGCCCCTCATTTTCGGGAGTTAATACGATGGGAACCCCATCGTGACCGTTGGCGCCACCGGGTACGTAGCGGTCGCCATACAGCTGAACCAGCATCAGGTGACTGAACGCTCTGTAAACAAGCGCCTGACCGACAGCTACATCAATGGCCGCCTGGTCACCCTGTGCATTTTCCTCACCAGCGATGATGACATTGGCGTTACGCACAATCTGGTAGTAGAAAAGCCACGGGAAGAGGTTATCACGCGCGCTGGCATTCTGCTGAATGTTGAACTGATAGACTCCGTAGTGCCACGTTGAGGTAGTTCGGGTCATGACCACATCTTCACCCATAGCATCGGCAAAGATCATCAGTGCACCCAGACCCACGCAGCCCTGGCACGACAGGTACCGTACATATAGCGAACGGTGGATCCCGTTGATACCCAGCATCATATTCGCCGGATTCGACGTTACTACCGCATCCGAAACATCTTCGGTAGGGACGGTATTCAGGAACTGGTCATCACATGCTGAGACACCCAGCATGAGAATCATCAATCCTGTAACAAGGGTTAATTTATTGTATTTCATAATTCTATCCTGAAACTCGGTTAAAAAGTAAGGTTGATGCCAGCAGTAAATACCCTCGATGGGGTGTATCGGTTCTGGGTAGTACCGTTAAACTGCTGTGCTGCTTCAAGACCGGTTCGCGCTGTACGCTGAAACAAATTCTCAGCATTGGCATAGACCGTAGCCCGACTTATTCCATACTGGGTAGTGAAGGTTCGTGGAAGCTGATAAGACAGGTTCACGTTACGCAGTGCAAGATAATCTGAGTCAACCAACCAACGGCTTGATGCTGCATTGAACGCCGCGGCCTGGTTGGCGTCCAGTCGTGGAACATCGGTGATGTCACCAGGCTGCTGCCAGCGGTTTAAGATATCCGTAGACATTGCACGACCGTAGTCGCTGCCCGGGTGCATGAGCAGGGCATAGTTGCTGTCATAGGTTTTCCCACCAACCTGATAGGTGAATAACGCACTCAGAGAGAACCCTTTGTAGGATAGTGTACTGCTGAAGCTCCCGAACAGATCGGGAATGGCCGTGCCTACAAAACCATACTCCGCATTGTTATGGTTGGTTGTTAGGAACTGACCATCAATCTGACGGATGTCGGCACCGTTGGCGTCAATTGCCTCCTGGGAAGCGACGTACAGGGCGGAACCATCGGCCGGATCCACACCATACCACTGTCGCAGCCAGTAATCATAAATGGAACCCCCGACAACGAGTTTCTTGGTCCCGGTGATGATTTCTTCTTGTGGGAGCTCTTTGAACTCGTTGCGCAGGGTAGACGCATTCACGGTAACATTCCAGACCATATCCCGATTTCGGACAATATCTGCTCCAACGGTAAGCTCAAGTCCGCGGTTGAACATGGTACCGATGTTATCGGGATAGGAATCCAGTCCGGAGGAACGGGGCAGTGGTACATCAAAAATCAGATCTGCTGTTTCCCGGTTGTAGTATTCCAGCGTACCAATAAACCGGCTGTCAAACAGCTCAAACTCGACGGCCACATCGGTCTGGTCGTTCGATTCCCACTGCAGATTCGGGTTACCGGCAGTACTCAGCAGAATACCCGCTTCGGTGGCGTTGTTATAGCCTAGCTGGTAGAGAGCCTGGTACGCATAGAACGAAAGGGAAGCATGACTCAGGTTGGAGTCGTTACCTACCTGACCGTAGGAACCCCGCAGCTTCAGGCTGTTAACCCAGCTCAGCGAACGAATGAAATCTTCCTGATCAAGCCGCCAGGCCAGACCTACCGACCAGAAATTGTTCCAGCGTACATCGCTGTTGAAACGGGAAGAAGCATCACGGCGCAGCGAAGCCGAAATGAAGTATTTACTGTCCAGATCGTAGTTGATTCGGGTAAAATATCCTTCCTTGCGGTACTCCCGCGTATTGGATGTACCGGCAAGCAGATCCACATAGTTAATCAGCTCGTTGTTGCCATCGGTAACCTCGCCCCCACGACGGGTGAACATATAGTTGCGCTCATATTGGAAGCTTTCATGCCCCAGAAGCACATTGACGTTATGCCGACCGAAGTTCTTGCGGTAGTTGAGCAGCTGACTCAGGGTCAAGCCGTTGAACATGATCGCTTCCCGATAGGCATCGCCGCCGGGAGCCGCATCTCCGATAATCGGATTACGGTACCGGTCAACGTTCAGTTGACGGCGGTCAACGGCTGCATTCAGTGTCAGGGTGAAATCGTTAAGGAAGTAAAACTCGCCATACCCACGCAAATTCAGGTTGGTATTTTTAGCCAGTTCACTGTTCAGAAGGTTTTCTTGTACCACATTACGACCGGTCTGTTCGGGTCGGGTGTCTCCGGGATCATAGGTGGTTCCGGCTACACGTTCACCGGTAATGGGGTCCCGCACAAACAGGGGATAAATGGGTCCCATCAGACGGGTACTTCGATAGGGGTTTACAAAGGAGGTATTGCTGGATACTCCGTCAACGGCCTGATTGGATTCACCCAACGCTACGGCTGTGTTAATACCTACCTTCATCCAGTCGCGCAGCCTGGAGTTGATGTTTAAGCGTGCATTGTAGCGCTCAAAATCAGAGTTGACAACGTATCCGGTCTCGTCCAGATAACCGAATGAAGCGAAATAATCGGTATTACCGGCCAGTCCGCTGTATGACATGTCAAAATTGCTACGTGCTCCAACGCGGGTGATTTCCTCCTGCCAGTCGTCATTCCATAACAGGCTGGCACCAGGATTCAATTGCCCGTTGGTTCCTACAATATTGTTGTTGGGCACGCCGTAGGGGTTGTAACGGATCAGGGAGAACAGGTCGTCAGTGGCGCGCTGACTGGCATCTTCCATGCTCAGATCGCCCGACATGCTCAGGCTGTTCCGGTATGATTCCCAGATCAACGGAGCGTATTGCATGGCATCTACACGATCGTATTCGGGAATCGATCTGCTGGTGACACCCTGACTCATACGCACATTAATCTGCTCACGTGCTGTACCGGATAGCGACCGACCCGACTTCGTCGTGATCATAATAACCCCGTTGGCAGCACCGGAGCCATAAAGCGAGGTGGAAGCTGCATCCTTGAGTACCGTAATGGTCTCAATATCATTTGGGTTGATACTGGCCAGTTCCCCGGAAAAAATGGATCCGTCAACTACCAGTAACGGTGCGTTCGAGGAAGACACAGACCCAATACCACGTACCCGGATACTGGGCGAGGAACCCGGTTGTCCGCTGCCCGGAGATATCAGCACGCCTGCAGAGGCACCCTCAACAGCCTGGGTAGCACTGGTAATAGAGCGCTGTTCAAGCTGCCGGGCACTGATCTGCACCGCAGAACCCACAAATTCTTCCCGGTTAATCGAACCGAAAGCCGTCACAATAACATCTTCCAGCTGCGTAAAGTCTTCACGCATACTGACACTGATATTGGACTGACCCTCCACAGGTATTTCAATCGATACAAAACCGATATACCGGAAAACCAGGGTCTCACCGTCTGCAACCTGAATAGAGTAGGTGCCATCAAGACCCGAAATTACCCCCCTGGTGGTGTTCTTCACCATAACGGTGACACCGGCCAGAGGTGCGTCATCAACGGCGGTAGTAACAACGCCGGTGACCGTTCGTTCCTGCTGATTCTGGGCATAGGAGGTCCATGCCAATCCCAGGAACACAAAAAACAGTAGTGTTCTTTTCATGAGCTCACATTAAATGGATAAGTAATCTATTAACGACTCAATGAGCCAATTCTCCTAACTTCAGAGAAGTACACGATTTTACGGTATTTACAATTGTAAACCAATTGCAAAATGGTTTTCCAGTATTTTCTTTTTATTCGGTTCACCTTGATCTAACCTCGTAAACAACATGATAATTCGTTATTACTTCGTGCTATTTTCCGTTATATGCGTAGCTGCATTACCCCTGCACGCCCAGGAACAATTCACTTTTCAGGGTGTGATGCAATTCGAAAACCTGCAGCATCCGGTTCTGGCCGATGACGGCAGCTGGCTGGCCTACAGCGTGTGGCCCGAGCGGGGCGATGGTGAAGCACGCTTTGAGCAACGGGCCCGGCGCGGCGCCCGGACCTACACCGTGCAGCGCGGGGAACGACCTCGTCTCTCCCCGGACGCCCGTTTTGGCGCCGTTATACAACGTCCGCCTTTCCTGGATTACGAAAACGCACCCCGTGATAACCGGCCGCGATCCGGTGCGGTGCTGGTAGACCTGAGCAACGGCAATCAGACATCCTTTGATGAAGTTCGCGCCATGCAATTTACGTCCGCCGCCGACTGGCTGATCCTGGAGCACCACCGACCCAACGACCTGGACCGCGCCGCCCGTACCAACGCCACGATTGGCTCACCCGTTACCCTGGTCAGTCTGAACAGCGATCAGCGCCTGACCATACCCTTCGTGCGGGAGTCGGCCATCGACAGCACAGGCCGGTTTCTGGTGGTCGCCATCTCTGACACCGCAACCACCAACAACGCCCTGCATGTATACGACCTCAGCGCTGACCAGCCACAACCAGCAGCACTGCACACCGAGCCCCTCGGACACTTCGCCAACATCACCTGGGACCATACCCGCATGCGCATTGCCTACACTGCGTCCCGGCTGGACACCGCCCGGTCGTACGCTCCCGGTGATGCCCACATCGTGCAATGGTCGGCCCCGGTTCCCGCTGCACCCGTAACCCGCCCGGATACCCTGCTCTCACCCGCAGACGTGCACCCCGATTTCCGGCTGCGGTCCCGCAACGCCCTGACCTGGACCCGCGACGGGCAGCGACTCTTTTACGGAGTCATGGCCGCCGAAATGGTTGCCATCGATGAGGAGGAAACCCCCGACGACTCCCTGACCGCAGGCAACCTGTACGACCTTGACACCATCCTCCGGGGAGTCAGCAGCGATGTGTGGCACACCGACGATCCCCTGATCAAGACCAACGAAAAGCAGACCTGGTCGCGACGGAAAAATCATCTGTACGATGGCGTCATCCACCTGGCCGACCGCCGCGCCGTGCAGCTGGCCACCCTCGAAATGCCCGATATCCGGCGTGCGCATAATCCCAACCTGGTGGTGGGCGAGTCGGATCTGCCCTACCGGAAACTCATCACCTGGGACGGTCGGTACAGCGATCACTTCCTGGTAGACCTCCAGACCGGCCGGGCCGCACAAATCCGGGAAATGGCCCGTTTCAGCGGACAGCTGTCGCCATCGGGCCGGTACTACGCCTACTACGATAACGAACACTGGTTTTTGCTGGATACGGCCTCCGGTCAGACCCGCAAGCTTACCGAAGCGCTGGAGGTACCATTCGCTGATGAAGAAAATGACCGGCCGATGCCATCCGGCAGCTACGGAATTGCGGGCTGGGTGGGGCAGGATGAGGCCGTACTGATTCAGGACAAGTTTGATATCTGGCAGTTCAACACCCGTACCGGCCAGGCCCTGAACCTGACCGAAGGTCGGGCGGAACACCGGATTTTCCGCATCCGGGACCTGTCTGAAAACCGCATCACCTTTGCCCCGGATGAGGAGTTGTTGCTGGAAATGTACCACGATCGCAACAAGAACTATGGATTCTACAGCGCTCAGGTGGGCGTGTCCGGCACCCGACAGCTGCTGGAAGACGACGCACGATTCCGGTTCATTGCCCGGGCCGCTGATTCCGGACACATCCTGTACTCCCGCGAGCGGTACGATGAATACCCGAATCTCTGGCTGGCTGAAGACACACGTTTCCGTCGTCCGTCACAACTCACAACCCTCCACGATAACCTGCATGAGCGCTGGAACTGGGGTCGGGCTGAACTCATCAGCTGGAACGACCTGGACGGCCGGGAAACACAGGGCGTGGTGTTCTACCCCGGCGATTATCAGGAAGGTCGCCAATACCCGGTGATGGTCTACTACTACGAGCGATTTTCCCAGCGCCTGCACGATTTCAATCACCCGGTCACCAATCATCGTCCGGTCACCGCCCAGTACACCAGCGACGGGTATATCGTTTTTTATCCGGATGTCTGGTTCGATGTGCCCCTTCCCGGTTACTCCGCCACCAAAAGCCTGGTTCCCGGCGTGCAGAAGCTCATCGATATGGGCATTGCAGATCCCGCGGCCATCGGCTTACACGGTCACAGCTGGAGCGGCTATCTGACCGCCCATGTCATCACCCAGACCAATATTTTTGCAGCAGCGGTAGCCGGAGCGCCGGTCTCCAACATGACCAGTGCATACAGCGGCATCCGATGGGGAACCGGTCTGGCCCGACAGTTTCAGTACGAGCAGACCCAGAGCAGGCTGGGGGTGAACATGTATGATAATCACCTGCCCTACATTGAAAATTCACCCGTCTTCTTCGCTGAACGTATTCAGACACCCCTGCTCATTCAGTTTGGCGATGAAGATGAGGCGGTACCCTGGGAGCAGGGTATCGAGCTGTATCTGGCCATGCGCCGACTCGGCAAGGAATCGGTATTTCTGCAGTACCACGGCGAACCCCATCACCTGCGTGTGTTCGCCAACCGACTGGACTATGCCATCAAAATGAAGGAATATTTCGATCATTACCTGAAAGGGACTCCGGCGCCGGCCTGGATAACTGAGGGTGTGCCGTACCGTAACTAGGTGGTGACCTGATTGAGCGCAACTGCAGCATCATTCAGAAGCGGGGAACCGGCCGCAGCGCGCGCGCCGGATGTGCCGCCGGATGCCCGGTCCGCAGGTATAGCCGGGCTACGTCCGGACGCGGTATGTCCCTATGGACCGTGCCGGTTCATAACCGGACGGTTGTGTACCCGCGCATTGACAACGAAGCTTCGCAGGGTCCATGTCACCTGCCTGGTCCTGCTGCTGCTATTCCTTAGCGGCTGCACCGGTGATTCAACCCGGCTCCGGGATCTGCTGCCCGGCAGCGCAGGTGCGCCGGAAATTACGGCTCCGGACTCCATCGTCTACACCGGCCGAAGTTCACAGATTGTGATCAGCGCCGTGGGCGATATCATGATGCACGGACCTCAGATTCGGGCCCAGCTCGACCCGCTCACGGGTAACTACAGCTTTGCCAATAATTTCCGCTGGGTCCGATCCTACCTGTTGTTGTCCGATCTGGCCATCGGCAACCTGGAGACCACCCTCGGCCGACCGAACGGTCCGTTCACCGGGTACCCGACCTTTAACAGTCCGGATGCGCTGGCCCGGGACCTGCAACGGTCCGGATTTGACGTCCTGGTCACGGCCAACAATCACAGCATGGATACCGGAACCGCCGGCCTCCGACGTACCGCCTCCCGTGTTGAATCGTATGGTATGGTTGCTGCCGGCACCCGCACAGCGCGCACCGACTCAACCTGGAATCGGTTCACCATCCGTGACATAACCGTTGCTTTTGCCGCATGGACGTACGAATCGGAGCCGCATCAAAACCGACGTACTATTAACGGAATTCCCATCCCCGAAGGTCAGGAATATCTTATAAACAGCTACAATCCCGCCAACACCACCGCCGACTTGCCGCGAATGGCATCACAAATCACGGAAATGCGGGCGTCCGGTGCCGATCTCCTCATTTTTTATATGCACTGGGGCGAGGAATATGCTGACGAACCTACACCTGCCCAACAGGAGCTTGCCTCATGGCTTGCCGGTCAGGGCGTTGATATCATCTTTGGCACACATCCCCATGTGGTACAGGCAGTTGAGTTTCTGGATGAAACACTTGTAGTTTGGTCGATGGGGAATTTTCTGAGCAATCAACGCTACGAGAGTCTGCGAAATCGCGACACGGAAGACGGCATTATGGTGCATGTATTGGTCAGCAAAGATCATGAACAGAATCAGACAACCGTGACCGAAGTGCATGTTATGCCAACCTGGGTACACCGCTACTGGCAGGGAGGGGCCGATGGCCGTCTCGTTTATGAAATCCTGCCGGCGGCCAATGTGGTTGCCGATCCGGACTACTTCGGAATTCAGGATGATGCGCTGCTGGAACGTATAGGTGCTTCGCTCGATCGTACCCGTCAAACGATTTTTCCCTGACGGGCTGCTGTCCGGCGGTCGATGTAGTTACAGTCTGATCCGTTCCCGGGGGAGGGCTCTATTCTGCATGTTGGTCGGTACCCGGGTGCGGTTCCGGTACACGTTCGGGCAGGAACCGGTGTTAATAAGGTTCTTCTACCCCGAACAAGTCGGCGTAGTCGGGTACATTGTCCGGGAGTTCCGGATGGTCAATTTTTGGAAATTCACCCTCAAGCGTGCGCAGAAACTCGATAATCAGGCCCGCTTCGTGTTCGTTAAATGGTCGGCCTACCTGCTGGTTAATCATGGTACTCACGGCCTGTTCTATGGTGGCTGCCGAACCGTCGTGAAAGTAAGGGTAGGTGAGGGTTACGTTGCGAAGCGGAGCTACCCGGAACACAAACTGCTCATCTTCCTGACCCGGGAGTTCGCCACGACCTTTGTCGGTGCTCACACCGTGGGCGAATTCCATGAAGGTATCGCCGCCCAGCATCGGTCCGTGGTGACAGGAGGCGCACTTGGCATCCTGAAACAGGTGTAGCCCTGCGAGCTGACGTTCATTCAGCGCTTTATAGTTACCGCGCATGTATTGGTCGAAAGGGGCATTGGGTGTAACGAGCGTGCGCTGGAATGCAGCCAGGGCTTTGGTCGTGTTGGTGAACGATACCGGTTCGTCATCCTCCGGAAATGCTGCTGCAAAGTACGGGAGGTAGCCGGAACGCAGTAGTCGGAGAACAATTTCGTCCGGGGTCATGTCCATTTCATGGGGTGTAGTCAGCGGACTGGCTGCCTGTGCTTCCAGGCTGACAGCGCGACCGTCCCAGAAAAGCATAGCAAGATACCCGGTGTTGAAAACCGTTGGAGCATTGCGTGGTCCTGCCCGTCCCTGCTCGCCAACCGATACGGTGCGATGGTCAACACCAACGCCGCTGAGTGTATGGCAGGAGTTACAGCTGATGGTGCCTGAGCGCGACAAACGCGCATCAAAAAAGAGCTTGTGTCCGAGGGCAATTTTTTCCGGCGTACGGATATTATCGGCCGGATCAGGAACACCGGCAGGAAGGGGAACCGTCAGTGGATGCACCTCAACAGGTGGTGTTGCAAAAGGCTGTGTATGAATCCACCATCGGGCTACAAAGAAAGCCAGGAGCAGGGATACGAATCCTGCCATGAAATAGAGCGCTCGTGCAACGAAAACAGATTTTACCCGGGGTACTGCCTTTTCGCTCCAGAACACGCCCAAGCTGGAGAGTATAGTTTTGTACGATGTACTCATAACTGGATTATCGGTCGATTTATGCACAGCATAAGTGATGTAATTACAGCAGGCAACGGCATGCCTCCCGACTGCCGGTACCCTTTTCCGGGTGAGTGTTACATCACTCAATAGCAAGAATCGTGCCTGACGCCAACGAAAAAGGCCCGCTGACCGATGGTCAGCGGACCCGGATAGGGGAAGCCAGCCCGATAAAGCCGGCCTGGAAAAGCCACCGTCGCCGGCCAAAGGCAGTCGGCCTGGTAAAGCCTGAACTGCTGAGTCAGCTATGCCGAATTACATGGCAAAGTTCTGTGCGCAGCTACCAGACATTGTGCTGAGGTAAGGCAAGGCCAGATATGCTAGCCACCGAATCTGCCGGTATCATCACTGTTTACGGGGTCTGAACCCGGGGCAGTGACGGATGTGGAATCATTGGGAATTCACCGGTCAGCGTGTGCATAAAGGCGACCAGCTTCTCCACTTCCTCATCGTTGAACGTCCGACCCAGCTGCGACTCGCCCATAACGGCGACGGCATCCTCCAGCGTGGCAGCCGAACCGTCATGGAAGTAGGGAAACGTTTGCGCCACATTACGCAACGGAGCAACCCGGAATACGAAATTGTCGCTCTCAGAACCGGTCACCGACGCCCGACCAACATCCTCGCCGCCAATGTGGGAGAATTCCATAAACATGTTTCCGCCAAGCAACGGACCGTGATGGCAACTGGCGCATCCGCTCTCCTGAAAAAGCTGCATACCGGCCAGCTCGATTTCCGTCATTACCTCGTGGTTACCTTCCAGATACTGGTCGAATTTGGAACCCGGTGTAAGCAAGGTACGTTCGAAGGCCGCAATAGCCTTGGCCACATTTTCAAAGGTAAGCGGATTCTCTTCATCCGGAAACGCAGCTTCAAAGTAAGGCATATACCCGGTCTGTCGAAGTCGGTCAACGGCCTCCTGCGGGGTCAGGTCCATTTCCACGTGAGCCTGGATTGGTCCCATGGCCTGATCTTCCAGCGTGGGCGACCTGCCATCCCAGAACTGCGCCTTCAGAAAGGCCGCATTGTACACCGTCGGCGAATTCCGCGGCCCCACACGGGCCCCCTCGCCAATGGCACGCTCCCGGTGATCTACACCGGCAGCACCCACCACATGACAGGTATTACAACTGATAATGCCCGATCGCGACAATTTCGGCTCAAAAAAGAGCTTGTGCCCGAGATCAACCCGCTCAGGGGTCCGAATATTATCTTCCGGATCTTCCGCATCTGCCGGAAGTACTTCAAACAGCGGATGAGGGGTAACAGGTGCCTCCGTTACCGGATCAGCACCCTGCTGACAGCTCATCACACCGAACAGGATAAAAACGGAGGACAGAATAGTTAATAATATTCCTCCGGGTTTCTTTATTGCATTCATACAGGCCTCGTTCTTTTTTGCTTATACCGCAGCGGCAGGCTCTCCAAGATAGGACTCCATCAGCCGGTTCAACTGCAACCTCGCCCGCTCAACAGCCTTCTGTACCGAGACCAGGTTTTCATTGATCCGTGCCGTACCTGCAGCAATGTGCTCACAGGCCAGCAGTCCTTCTTCCAGATTTTTCCGCACCGTCTGCAGATATTTACGGGTTTTGGGGTTTTCCAAATCGCTTTGTGGAAGTATCCGCTCGAGGTAATCCATGTTCATGTCAATTTCCTTGGCAAACATATGCGGCCGTTCAGCCGGAGTGAGCGAAACTCCCCGACCATAGATATGGTCGACCATTTCTTTCAGCGTATACGGGCCCTTGAACCAGGCCAGGTTGGGTCCGGGACAGATTGCCTGGGGACCCCGGTGATCTTGGATAATACCCAGCTTGATCAGACTTCCGTTGCCCAGGTGATCGCACAGGCAGGCTTTGTCGAGCACGGCTGCTTTCCGGCTCGTTTTTTCATCGGCCGACAGATCCGCTGTTTCAATTTGTGCAATTTTCAGCAACTGATACTGGGTAGATGCTGTACAAATCGGATTTTCGGTAAACTCCGTATTCGTTTTCAGAAACCCTTTTGGGCACGGTGAACCGGGCTTGGGCGTATCGGCTTTGGCCGACTTCCATCGTTCCGAACCGCTGCGTCTCAGGTTGTTGAACGGTACTCCAAGAGGGGAGACATTACTCAGATACAGGTCGTCTTCATCGGCGTGAATGAGTTGCTGCAGGGTTTCATCATCAACCGGGGTAGCCTCCGGTACAACCAGAAACGGCGATCCCCAGCCGGTAGCATCTACCTGATAGTCATCCAGCAATCGCATCGTCTCACCATAGGTGCCGATGCCGCCCTGAACGGTAATCTTGGGCACATCCTCAACCTTGTCGGCCGGATACTCCCATCCCATTTTTTCATAAAAAGCCGTTACCAGCGGACGAAACTGAGCGTTCAGCTCCGATTTTTTATCGCGAAACTCTTCCAGTATGGAGGGAAGCAGCCGGCCATCGCTGTAAAAAGCATGTCCGCCGCAATTCAGTCCCGATTCGATACGAAATTCCGACACTTCCAGCCCGTTTTTGGCCAGAAATTTGCCCTGAATGAGTGCCGAGCGGAAATCACTGACTTTCAGAACAATCTTCTTCTTGATTTCCCCGCTGGTATCACGATAAAACTGGGGGAAATTGGCGATATAGCCGAACAGACGAGGATTGAAACCCGCTGAGAGCACCATGGCCGACTCAACAATACTGTTGGCATAGCCGCGTAGTGCGGCCGAGGCATCACTGAATTCCGGGCTCATGGGAGTGCCGGTCTGATCGTTGGCCAGATGATCAACCTTGGCCATGATATTTACATCGATGGAGCCGGGTTTCATCAGGTTGGTAAGCTCATTTTGCATGATACGCCTGCGGGTCTCATCGACCTCGGCCAGCATCTCCTGCCACCGTGCTTTGAGGGGGCTTACATCGGGCAGCATATTGAAAAACTGTGTTTTCAGGCTGTCTTCATCAAAGGGACTGTTTTTGATGGCTTCAAAACGTTCCTGTACGATGTGCTGAACGGTATCAAGGTAGGCGGTGATACGCCGTGCCCTGCCGTCATAGGCATTGCGGGCTATCTGGGTAAAGGGCAGGTTGTACTCGGCTGCGTAATGCTTGCGGATGCGTTCTACCAGCAAGTCGTCTACAATGGATATAACGGAGTCAATGCCAAATGGGGCAACACGCATGGGCGTGTCTATGGAGTGACCGGTTCCCATTACCGGTATGTGAAATTGATGCATGAAAAAAAAGTACTAATGTCAGATTTCGGCTTTCAGGTGCAGTCAGTGCAATACACCAATGTGCAACTTAGGCCTTTTACAAGGCGCTAACCATGACAAAAGTCATATTTCATGTAAAAAATGGACCAGTTTGTCCAATTTGCGGCGCGGAGTTACCGGCCCTGGAATGGTTGGTTATCCGTTTTCCGGATTCAGATCAGACTGGTTGATTACGTCAAAAAGGGTATCAAATTCCTGTTTGAGCGCTGCAAAGGCATTTTGTGCCGTTTCGGTGTCTCCATCTTTGCCAGCACGCTCTATCAAGAGAGCTACCTGCCGCAGTCGCTCACCACCAACCGTGGCGGCCACGCCTTTGAGGCTGTGTGCGGTATGGGTAATACCGTTCAGGTTTCCCTCTTCCAGAAAATCTTTGAGAACCGTAACCTGATCAGGGATGGTGACCAAAAAGCCTTCGATTACGGCCATTGCGATGTCTGTATCTCCGCCGATGCGCTCCAGCATTCCCTCCCGATCCCATACCGGCAGGCTGGATTGACCTTCTGTTGATTCCATAATGTAACTGTTAAATATCTGTCGCGGTGTTCATTCCCAGCTGTAATCCGGGAGCCATGTGCACATAATTTTCCCCGTCATGGAATTATAGGCATCTGCCCGCCTATAAAACAAGCGCTAATTTTGACGGGCTGCTGTTATTCATCGCGATCAAAGACCTTCCGGCCGCCAACCCAGGTTTCAAGCACCTGTATCTGCCAGATCTCCGATTCGGGGATGGTGAAATAGTCACGGTCAAGTACAATAAAATCAGCCCATTTGCCTGATTCCAGTGTGCCGGTCACGTGTTCAAGGTGTCCGGCATAGGCCGCACCGATGGTAAATCCGTGCAGGGCTTCTTCACGCGTCAGGCTCTGTCTCGGATACCAGCCGCCCTCGGGATTCCCGCGCTGATCCGTGCGGGTAACAGCAGAATAGAGTCCGTGGAAGGGATTGCTTAATTCCACCGGAAAATCGGATCCGGCGGCAATAACACTGCCCTGATCCAGGAACGTGCGCCAGGCATAGGCGCCCAATATACGAATCAGCCCCAGGCGGTCTTCGGCCATATTCATGTCGCTGGTGGCGTGTGTTGGCTGCATGGATGGAATGATATCCAGTTCGGCAAAGCGGGGTATATCGGGCGGACTGACTACCTGGCTGTGTTCAATGCGGTGCCTCAGACCCTGGTCGCCGTACTGATCCCGTACCCGCTCAAAAGCGTTCAGAATAATCCGGTTTCCACGGTCGCCAATAGCATGGACCCCCGCCTGAAATCCCCTCGTACTGACCTTTTCAATCATGGAAGTGAACTCATCCTCGGTGTAGAACAGCAGCCCGCGGTTACCGGGATCATCACTGTAGTCTTCCAGCAGGGCCGCGCCACGACTTCCGAGCGCGCCGTCAGAGTATATCTTAACACTGCGCATGTGCAGCAGGTCATCGGCATAACCAATGACCGGACCGTCAGCGGCCAGCTCGTCAAAAACCTCACCCGATCCGCTGATCATGGCATAAATCCGTGCTGTCAGCGTGCCATTGTCTGCAAATTCTTTGTACATCCGGTAATGGGCTACACTGGTGCCGGCGTCATGAGCTCCGGTCAGTCCCACGGTCCGCATTTCTTCAAGGGCCAGTTCCAGGGCCAGACGCTGTTCATCCTCGGTCGGCTCGGGAATGAGGGAACGAACAGGGTACATGGCACGGTCGATGAGGATTCCGGTGGCCTCACCGTTCTGATCGCGCAGGATGGCGCCTCCCGTTGGATCGGGGGTTTCCGCTGTAATGCCGCCAGCCTGCAAGGCGGCTGTGTTCACCCAGGCGGCGTGTCCGTCAACACGGGTCAGATACACCGGCCGGTCCGGGATGATGCGGTCGAGGTCAGCTGCAGTCGGAAAGTCCTGCTCCCAGAGGACCTGGTTCCAGCCCCTACCAACAACCCAGGGAAGATCCGGGTACTGGCCGGCGTAGGATTGAATTCGTTCAAGGGCCTCATCCAGACTTTGGGTTCCCATGAGGTTGACCATCAGAAGCGATTCGCCCAGACGGACCACGTGAGCGTGGGCGTCGGTCAGGCCCGGCAATACGGTACGACCTTCGCCATCCCGTTTTTCGGCCAGCGGATAGGCCAGTACAATGCCGTCATCGCTTCCAATTTCCAATATTTTCCCATCGCGGATGGCCATAGCCTCAAACGTCAGCAGGCTTCCGTCAGCTGATGACAGGGTATACCCGTTAACATTATGGATAACCAGGGTATCAGACGCACGATTACAGGCAGCGGCTGCAACAAGGGCAGCCGCCAGGATGACGACAAAGACACGCATAACAGAGAGGTAAGATTAAATCAGGTTTTTTTTTGCTCCAACGGACAGGTATTAACGCCGATGAGCGTATACAGACCGCAGAAACTGAACAGGCTGGTGAAAACCATGATACCGGCTGCCACCAGGGCAACAATACCCAGTGTTCCGGTTACCACATTGGTGAAATACAGAACCAGCATGACCACAGCAATGGCGATGCGGATGATTTTATCGGTTGTGCCTACGTTTTTTACCATAACAGGAGTCCTTGCTTTAAGTGTTTACGTGTAGTGTCATGATAGGGCTAAGGCCTTAAAAAAAACATACATACACGCGTCAGTGGCAGACAGTATGCAATATAGCATTTTTTATACAACAACCCGATAGCTGGCCGACTCGTTCAGACAAAACCTGTTACACTGCTCTGAACATCGCCGGGAAGTTCAGCGTGTCGGCCCGCACTCTGTGGAAACACCCCGGGAAAGGTTCATGCCGGAAACGATTACCCGGTTGTGCCAAGCCCTCCGGCAATGGCATTCAGAACCAGCAGCATCCCGGGAAGCATCGTATCAGCCGCATCGGTGTTGCCGTCGGCAACGAGTCCCCTCCAGGTGCGTAACTGTTCAATCTGCAGCTGATGCAGCGGTCGGAGTTTTTCATCGCGATAGCCAATCATAGAGTACATCCGGCCGCGCCGCTCGTGCAGTTTCTGCCCGTACAGGATCTCCAGCATCGACCGCGTTCGCTCGTATTCCTCAGAAATCATGGACAGAATGCGCTCCCGAAGGGCTTCGTCACCCACCAGAGAAGCATATTGATTCATGATTTCGGTGTCGGTCAGGGCGATGGCACTGGAAGCATTGGTAATGATATACCGGAACGGGTAGAACCCGACGGCATGCTCGGTCAGCAGATCGAAATCGGCGGGATGTTCGTTTTTTAGCCGCTCGAGGGCGGCACCCACACCGTACCAGCCGGTCAGGAAGAAGCGCGACTGACTCCAGCTGAATACCCAGGGAATGGCCCGGAGGTCTTCAAAAGTTCGTTTGCCGGTTCTGCGTGCCGGCCTCGAGCCGATACTGCTTTTTTCGATGATATCCAGCGGAGTGGCCTGGGAAAAGAAGGTCACAAAGCCATCGGAGCGTACCAGTTTCTGATAGTGTTCCAGACTGTAGGAATAGACCCGGTTGATGATGGGTTCAAGCTGCTGGTAAACCGCTGAGCGATCGGTCTCAAGGTCATGCGGCTCATAGGCCCCGAGGGTGAGTCCGAGGGTACCGGCCTGCAGCAGTTCCAGGTTATAGAGCGCGGTGATTTTGTTGGCATATTTTTGGGAGATGACTTCGCCCTGCTCGGTCACCCGAAGGTCATTGCCGATGGTTCCTGCCGGTAGTCCGGCGATGAAACGGTGCGTTGGTCCAGCCCCGCGACTTATCGTCCCGCCGCGACCATGGAAGTAGCGGATGCGGACGCCCAGTTCCTTCCCCACGGCAGTAAGTTCACGCTGGGCTTTGTTAAGGCTCCACAAACTGGCCATAATGCCGCCGTCTTTATTGCTGTCGCTATAGCCCACCATAACCATCTGCACCTGCTCGGGAGCATCCGCACCGGTCTTGAGCGCTTTCAGCGAAACAGGACCTTCGCCCAGCCGGGTTTGATTTTCCCGGAAAGCCGCCTGAAGCCGCAGACTGCGCCGGGTTACCGGGTGCGAAAGGAAATCACGCAAAATCTGCGGACCTTTTTCCAGGTCGCCGATGGTTTCAAGCAGGGGAACGACTGGCAGGATGGAGGCCAGTCCTTCATCGGTGGTTTCCAGAAGCCCGGCTTCACGACCCAGAATGTACACAACCAGCAAATCGCTCAGGCTGCGGGTCATACTGACAATCAGGTTGCCGATACCCCTGGTGCCGTAGCGGGAGCAGTGGCGGTACAGTACGCGGTAGCAATCCAATACGGCATCGGCCTCCGTCCCCAGCTTGAACCGCCGCCGTACAAAAGGCCGGGTGCTCTGCAACTCTTTATTCAGGAAGTCAACCCTACGTTCTTCGGTCCAGTCAGCGAAATGCTCACCGTCTTCCACCCCCGCTGCAACCAGCAACTGCGCCATGGCTGCATCGTGAAACTTACTGTTCTGCCGCACATCCAGGGCCATGAGGTGAAAGCCGAACGACTGAATTTTGCGGACCACCGGTACAACATCGAATTTCAGGATTCGGTCGGCCTTGATAGCGCTGAGCGATTCTGAGAGTACATGTAAATCATCCAGCAGCTGGGTCGACCTGCTGTAGTAGCGTTTTTCCAGATTTCGTTGCTGCGCGGTTGCTTCCTGGCTGGCGCCCAGCTCTGAAATAGGCATACGAATCGGGTTGCCATCGCCGTCAAGCGGTATTTTTTCGATGATCAGATTGAGCAGCTGCCTCCAGGGCTCATTGGGATTGCGCGATGCGGCATGAATTCCGGTTTCCCCGCAATCCCGCAACAGGCGGGCAATGGCGTCGCTGAGGATCTCCGGGGCGTCTGTCTCAAACTCGGAAATACTGATTTTCCGGGCGAGGTCGCGCAAATCAGCCCGAATCAGATTCAACGAGGTCTTTCGCAATTCGTTGAGGGTTGTACGGGTTACCTCGGCCGTGACAAAAGGATGTCCGTCGCGGTCGCCGCCAACCCAGTTGCCGAAGGTCACCCGGGGCAGCTGGCCGGGGTCATCAATCAGGGCGGGATCAAAACCGGTTTGTTCCCAGGCGTCCCGCAGTCGCTGATCGAGCAGGGGGAGAACCTGTGGAAATACGTTTTTCATGTAGTGCATCACGTTACGAAGCTCATCCTGTATGGAAGGCTTTTCCAGGAATACCTGACCGGTATTCCACAGCCGCTGCATGGCTGCCTTGATTTCCTCGGCAATCTGCTTTTGCTCACTGGAGGTGTAGACCGGGTTTTCCCGAAGGACCATCAGCAGGTAGGTTGCCCGTAGCTGGTCAATTACGGTAGAGCGCTTCGACTCGGTGGGATGTGCCGTAAACACGGGTTCAATCCGATTGGCCGGCAGAGAGGCGGCAATCTGCTCGGCGCTCAGTCCCCGACCTTTAAGATCGCGCAGTGTTTTACCCCACAGGCCGGATATTCGTGAAAGACCGTGCTCGTTTTCCAGCTTACGGCGCAGCTGAACCGCCGCATTTTCCTCAACAATGGTAAGCAGCTGGAAATAGAGCGAATACGCCTTGCTGATTTTGTGGGGGTCGATATCGCCGCTGAGGTCGCCCTCAAGACGGCGAACCACGTCATGCTCGCCTATTTCCTCGAGCATTTCGGTATAGCAGGTTCGCAGGAAGTCAATGTCATGCTGGATTTTCTGCAGATCCAGGCTGTCGTCGGTGGTGCTGAAGTACATGATGTATAGCGGCTTTTTGGCGGTTTTTGTGGTTGCTCATCCCTGTATCAATATAGGAACAAAAACGCAGAAAGCCTGCTGAAACCGTATTCAGCAGGCTTTCACGGCGCTCAAAACCGTTATTATTTGCGGTGCACCCTTGCCGGGGACCGCTTTTTTAAAGCGGATTTACAGGATGACCTGCTCCACAACAGCTTCCATTTCAACCGCTGCTTTTTGCATTACGTCATTGATCACGCCACCAAAGGGTCTGGCCATCAGTTCCGAATCCATTCGGGTGACGTACGTCTTGCCGTTACTTTTTTCGTAGATAGCAATGCGGCAAGGCATCATTGGCGTTACAATGCGCTCATCGTCCAGCTTCAGGATTTCAGCGGAGTAGCGGGAGGAACATAATTCGTAAATTTTAACCCCAATCACATCATGCCCGTGACGTTGCAGAATTTCCTGCATATCGTGGGTAACCACGATGCTCCATCCTGCCTCACGTACTTTTTCCTCGAAAACTTCTACGGTAGTGTCAAAATCATAGCGCGACTCATCTTCCATCATCATCATGCCCGGAAGACTGTAAAAACCGATTATTCCCATCAATACTGCGCCAACGATCAATCCGCCAACGCTCATCACTATAGTTTGCTTATTCATTACTTAGGTGTGTTTAGTTGAATGTACTTGTATTTACAAGTAAAGATAAGAAAGCTGCATATCGCTGTCAAGTGGGTGGGGAAAAAAAGCCGCAGCACAGCTCCTGCCGGAACGCCACACACAAAAGCGTCACGAATTTGTAGCTAAACATTCACGAGGCGATGTCGGCGGGGGGACTGCCGGCCAGCTGGATGAGACGGGTGCGCACCGGAATGACAATATATTGCTGGGGATAAGTGACCATCCGGCAGTCGCCCAGGTCGTTGAGCGGATTAACCGTAATGCGCAGGGTGGATGAACGCCGCTCTACCATGTCTACGGCATAAGCATCATGGGTGCAGCCCGACGGCTGCTCGCCCCAGAAAATACCTACCAAAGTGTTCAGGTCGAAATCAATCTGAGGGGCCGTGGGAATCGTGGTTCCGTTGCTTATGCCACTGTAATGGCGGCGGTAGAACATCGACCACGACTCATAATCGTTGAAGTACACCACCTGTGGTTCGGCAACGGTATACGTCTGAAATGTAACCGTATCAAACTCGATCTCTGAAAACTCGGTTTCTACGATATCACATCCGCTGAGTATAAGCAGGGCTGCCAGCGACAGACCGATGGTGCGGACAGTGCAAGCCAAACGGGTGCTTGCCGTTATCCATCCGGTCCGGCGACTTGAGTTCAGGCGGGTGTGATTCATGTGATGAGATCGGTTGGCGTTTATTTGTTATCCCTCGTGCAGAATCTGGTCGATCTGGGCGTACTCTTCGTTGGTGAAGTGCAAATTCTTCAGACTAGCCAGGTTTTCTTCTATTTGTTCGACCGAGCTGGCCCCTATGAGTACGCTGGTGACCTCCGGAATGCGAAGCACCCAGGCAATGGCCATCTGCGCGAGCGACTGTCCGCGCCGGGTTGCAACTTCATTGAGGGCTTTAATCTGCCGCAGCCGGTTTTCGGTAATCGCATCTTTTTGCAGAAAACCATGGGGTTTGTCGGCCCGGGAGCCTTTCGGGATGCCTTTCAGGTACTTGTCGGAAAGCATACCCTGCGCCAGCGGTGAGAACGGAATACATCCCATGCCGGTATCACGCAACGCATCAATCAGCTCGGCTTCAATGCTGCGATTGAACATGTTGTACACCGGCTGGTGAATCAGGCAGGGCGTTCCCATCTCACGCAACATCTGTGCGGCCTGACGGGTTGAGGCAGCATCGTAGGATGAAATCCCCACGTACAGGGCTTTGCCCGAACGTACGATGTGATCCAGGGCTCCAAGCGATTCCTCCAATGGGGTGTCCGGATCCCGGCGGTGATGGTAAAAAATGTCAACGTATTCAATGCCCATTCGTCGCAGGCTCTGGTCCAGGCTGCTGATCAGATACTTGCGTGAGCCCAGATCGCCGTACGGACCGGGCCACATCCTCCAGCCGGCTTTGGTGGAGATAATCAGCTCATCCCGGTAGGTCCCCAGCCCATCCTTGAGCATTTTTCCAAATACGGTTTCTGCGGAGCCCGGTGGCGGACCGTAATTATTGGCCAGATCGAAATGGGTGATTCCCATATCGAAGGAGCGGTGAATCATGTTCCTGGCAGTTTTATAATCGTCAATCTCTCCGAAATTATGCCAAAGTCCCAGAGAAATGGCCGGCAGCATGAGTCCGCTTTTGCCGGTCCTGCGGTAGGGGATGGATTCGTATCGTTTTTCGTCGGGTATGTACATGACAGGTGCCTTGGGATGAATACTCAATAAAAATTACGGATGCAGCGCTCTGGCGGCATGTAAATACCGTGGCCAATGCACCGGAAACCGTGACGCAGCCGCTACCCTGACAGAAACGTGGGCTGCAGGAATCAACTCAGCCTGGAGTTCGGTGAAGGGCAGACCGGCTCCAACCAATTTACACAAACCTGAAGGATTCTCCATCGAACATGCCCTTATCGCTGAGCTTGAGTTTGGGGATGACCAACAGGGCCATGAAGGAGATGAGCATGAAGGGTGCATGCAGGTTGCTGCCCATGGAACGCGCCATGGCGCTGAGGGCTTCGTACCCGCGGGCTACCTCCCCGCCCGGTGCGGCACTCATGATTCCGGCTACCGGAAGACCGACCACCCGCTGTGCATCTCCGTGTACGGCCGCTATGCCACCTTTTTCCTGCATGATCAGGTTGACAGCCCTGCTCAGATCTTCATCGGAGCTGCCCACGGCGATGATATTATGGGAGTCGTGGGCTACCGAGGAAGCTATGGCCCCGTCACGAATCCCGAAATTCCGGATGAACCCCAAGCTGACCGGCGCCTGCACATACCGGTTCACCACCGCAATTTTCAGCAGGTCGCGCTCCGGGTCGGCCTGCACCTTGCCGTCACGGATGTGCAGGGCATGGGACTCCGCGCCGGTGACAATCTCGCCGTCATGGGCCACAATGACCCGGCGGACCTCCGAAGCGGCCCCGGGTTCCACCGCTGGCACGACAAAATCGTCCGGGCGGACTGCATACGCGGTAAAATTATTGACCGGCTGCACATCCGGCCGTTCAAAGTTCACCTCGCCCTTCCCATACACACACTTACCGTCAATCCAGGTTTCTTCCACCCGAAATTCCTGTATGTCCTGCACGATGATGAAATCTGCCGGGTCGCTGGGTTTCAGGGTACCCACGGGCAGGTTGTAATGCTCCACCGGACGAATACACATGGCGGTAAGCACGTCAAAGAGCTCATACCCCTGCGCCAGCGACCGGGCTGCAAGCAGGTTGATATGCCCTTTGACAAGGTCATCGGGATGCTTGTCGTCACTGCAGAACATGATGCGGTCCGGGTGCAGGCCGAGCAGCGGGTGCAGGGCATCGTAATTGCGTGCCGCACTCCCCTCGCGAATGATAATGGTCATCCCGGCTTTGATTTTATCCAGGGCTTCATCCAGGGTAAAGCATTCATGGTCGGTGCTGATGCCCGCCGCCGCGTAACGACCGGCCAGATCACCGCGCAATCCCGGCGCATGACCGTCAACGGGTTTACCGCGGTCGATGGCGGCTTTGATTTTGGCCATGACTTCGGCATCCCGGTTCAGCACCCCCGGCCAGTTCATCATTTCGGCGAGATAGACGATGTCGTCACGATCCAGCAGGGTCGCCACAGCCTCCGCATCCAGCACTGCGCCGGCCGTTTCAAACGGAGTGGCCGGCACGCATGACGGAGCTCCGAAAAAAAACTTCAACGGGACCGTATTCCCGTTTTGAATCATAAATTCGATTCCCTCAAGCCCGCAGACGTTGGCAATCTCGTGGGGGTCGCTGACCGTGGCAACGGTACCGTGCCGTACTGCCATCCGTGCAAATTCACTGGGCACCAGCATGGAGCTCTCAATGTGGATGTGGGCGTCAGTGAAGCCGGGCATGATGTAACGTTCCGGTACCGGACCGCTGATTTCACGCAGTGCGGCGATGCAGTCTCCCTCGATAGTCAGTTCCCCCGGATAGATACGGCGGTTGCGGAGGTCGACGATGCGACCTGTGATCTGATGCATATAAAGTTGGTTGATTCAGGGTAGTGTGGCGGGCAGTATGAGCCGGTTCATGGAGCGCAGCGGTCCGGGACATACATTCTGATGGCAGGCTATGCACGATGACATGACCATATTGAACTGCTGCCGCGGATCTTCGGCGGTGTAAATATCATCGTACATCGACTCAAACACGACGAAAAAGTCCTGATATTCGCTTACGTCATCCACGTGCTCAGAGTGAGGCAGACCGGCAAACGGGGTCAGCGGTTTGGGCTCCGGTGTACGACCATCTTCCAGCGCAGCGTGAATCCGCAGCATATCGGTCATACGCTCCTGCATAGCTTCGCGCAGATCCGTTGCCGGTTCATAGGTCTCGCGTTCCGGCAACAGGGTCATGATGCTGAAGCCTGCCAGCACCGCAACAGCGATGAGCAACAGTCGTTTCATCGCAGCAATACGCCTCTGGCCTCAAAGCTGTACTCAACTTCAGGTTCGGTAATGGCCGCAATTTCCTCTTCCGGTGCGTTGGCATCTTCGGCATAGTGGCGAAGCTCGTTCACGGAAGTCACTTTTTTGAAGGCAAGTCCTTCCGCCACGATTTCCCGACCCGCCGCATCGGTGGGTACGAAAAAGCTGTAATTGGCAAAGGTCATACGCAGCGACCGGCCGTCCTGTGTTTCGAGGGTGGTCCAGCAGCCCTTACTCTGGCAGACCTGTTTGAGTGTACCGCCGATTTTCATTGTTTTCTCCTCTTCTTCAGAGAACTCGTCAATCACTTCATCCAGTGCAACAAAGTCGGTGGCAGTAATGTAATCGCCATACAGCTCCCATCCTTCATTCGGATCGGGTTGGGTACAGGCGGTAAAGAGCAGGATGGCAGGCAGTGTCAAAAGGGCATATTTCATGGCTATCGGTTATTCGGTTGAGATATATTGTAGTGGGTGAGGTCGGTTGTGCATCCAGAGCAGGTTGAGCCCGGCAAAACCCTGACCCGAGTTCAGCTGAGTGCCGGAACCACGGACAACGGGTTCAAACATACGATCTACTTGCGCAGACTCTGTCTAAATAACGATGTAATATAACAGATTTTTCAAGCATAATCACAAGGCTGAATGTGCTCCGCTTACATCCTGGATACGGAAGTTTAGTCGGAAACGGGCGCCTTTTTCTCCGTTGTCCAGGGTAGACGATCCTTCCAGTTGTTGGGTGAGGGTCTGTACCAGCTGCATTCCCAGGCTGGCAGCCGATCCCGGGTTAAATCCTGCGGGGAACCCACCTCCATCGTCCTGTATTTCCACATTCAGTTGCCCATTCCGGTTGGTCACTTTAACGCAGATACAACCTTCTTTTCGGTTCCGGAAGGCATGTTTATAGGCATTGGTAATCACCTCATTAATCAGCAGTGAAAGGGGGACGGCCTGATTGATATTGATACGCACTGCTTCGATTTCCCTTCGCACCTGTATGTCTACATCCGACTCCATGACGGACTTCACGTAATCCAGAAGACCGTTTATGGTCTGGTCGATGTCAACGTAGGTGAAATTTTCATTTTGATAGAGTTCTTCGTGGATGAGTGCCATAGACCGGATACGTGTGGTGCTGTCGAGAAGCTGTTCACGAACCGATTGGCTTTCGGTTTCCATCGCCTGCAGCTGCATCAGGCTGGACACAATAGCCAGGTTGTTTTTAACCCGGTGGTGAATTTCCTGAAGGAGGGTTTCTTTTTCATGGAGTGACTGCTCCAGGGCTTGTTCTTTTTCAATTATGGCACTATTGGTAAAAATCTGCGCCATCTGGTCGGCCATGGTGCTGATAAACTGCAGCTCATCGGCCAGCCAGTCGCGCGTGGTGCCGCACAGTTCAACAGAGAGAATGGCTTTGAGCGACCCCTTGATACGGATGGCTTGAAGCACCGCACTACGGATGCCGTTGGGGGTGAAGTAGGTATCCCGGGCGAATAAATCCAGGGAAGGATGTCTGGTATCGTTGATGACAACGCGGGTCTGATCTCCCAGTATCTCGCGGTATGTTCCGTGAACCGGCAGGGGGCGTTCATCAATGGGGAGTGCAGCTACCGGGCCAACGGCGCTGATGCATCGGTCTTTTGCACCATCTACCAGCCAGATGCCACCCCAATCGGCTTTCAGGGTACGGACGGTTTCCTTGAGTGCGGCACGAAGCCCGAATTCGGGGTCATGCCCGGCCATGATTCGTTCGCTGGTCGCTATCCGGAGTACGGCATCCATCAGACGATTGCGAACGTTCTCCAGCGCTTCCAGTTCCGAGACATCTTGCATCACGCCGATCAGCTTAACCGGTTTGTCATGCGCATCACGTACGATGAGAGCACGATCAAAAACCGGTTTGTAGGTGCCGTCAGCGCATCGGTACCGGTAACGCAGCTCAAACCGGTTGACCGGGCTGCGCTGAATCTGGTCCAGTTTAATCCGGACCGCGTCCACATCATCCGGGTGCAGGTTTCCAAACCACCAGGAAACGGCTTCACGCACCTGGTCTTGTGTGTAGCCGAACATCGACTTAAACCGTTCGTTGTAGGAATTGGTGTTCCGTTCGATGTCGTGTTCCCAGATGGTCTCATCAATGGCCATATTGACCTGACGCAGCCGGTTGTTGGACTCCTGGAGTTCCCGGGTTATTTGCCGGTTCTCAAGAATCAGTTGTAACAGATTGGAGACCCGTTCAATAGTCTGGGTTTCACGCCCGGAAGGGGCCTTGATTTCCCGGTAATAGCAGGCAAAGGTTGCCAGTACCTCACCTTTGGTGCTGATAATGGGTTGCGACCAGCAGGCCAGCAGCTGGTGTTCTTCTACCAGTTTCCGTACCGGTTTCCAGGCTTCACTGCTCACGGTGTCTGCGATGATAATCTGCTCCCGACGAAAGGCCGCGGTTCCGCAGGATCCGAGGTTGTCGGTTATAATGAGACCTTCAATAGCCTGAAGGTATGCAGCGGGCAGATCGGGTGAACTTAGATTATGTAGACGGTTATCGCGTACTTCCAGAATCGAGCAAAGCATGCCGGGATGCAATCGTTGCAACCCTTTTAGGAAAGCGTGAAGCAGCTCATCAATGGCCTCACCACGCAGATTTTGTTCGAAAACACGTCGTTCCAGCTGTTCGAGGTCGCGGTAATAATCTTGATCTTGTATCATATTTATCCTGTAGCCACACTGGTTAAAACATAGTAATTATCGTGCAATACCCCATGCATAAGTGTTTATTTCGTTAAATTGCGCCGAATCATCAACCTTAACGTCAACACATCGCTATGAAAACCTTCCTGACAACCCTGCTGTTGGTACTAACCGCAGGTCTGGCTTTGGCCCAGCAAAATCCCCGGTGGATCCGCTATCAGGCTATTTCTCCGGACGGCCGGCAGATTGCCTTCACCTATAAAGGCGACCTGTACCGGGTTCCGGTAACCGGCGGAGAAGCCCGGCAGCTCACCTTTCACACCTCTCACGACTTCATGCCGGTATGGAGCAACGACGGCTCCCGTATCGCCTTCGCCTCCGACCGCTACGGAAACTTCGATGTTTACATCATGGATGCCCTGGGCGGACAGGCCGAGCGACTCACCTATCATTCCAACGATGAACTCCCCTACAGCTTCACCGCAGACAACGCGCAGGTGCTCTTCGGTGCCTCCCGTCAGGATCTCGCCTCCCATCGGCAGTATCCGGCCGGTTACCTGCCTGAACTCTATCAGGTTCCCGCTTCCGGCGGACGGGTTGATCAGGTCTTCACCATCCCTGCTGAGTATGTACAGGTTTCCGCTGACGGCAACACCATGGTCTATCACGACCGCGTTGGCGGTGAAAACGAGTGGCGAAAACACCATCGCTCCTCGGTTGCCCGGGATATCTGGTCGTACGATGCGGCCACCAACACCCACACTCAGCTGACCACCTTCGAAGGGGAAAATCGTCAGCCCGTATTCAACGCCGATGAAACCGGCGTCTACTACCTGAGCGATGAGAGCGGTACCTTCAATGTCTGGTTTATGTCGCTGGAAAACCCCGCGGACCGCCGGCAGGTGACGTTTTTCGAGGTGCATCCGGTGCGATTTCTCAGCCACGCCAACGGGGTCCTTTCCTTCGGATTTGACGGGGAGCTGTATACCCTGCGCGAGGGTGGTGAGCCGGAGAAGGTCAATGTGATTATCCGCACCCAGCCGGTAGCCAACGCCGACCGCTTCATTGATATCAACGGCGGCGTGCAGGAAATGGCCATCTCGCCCAACGGCAAAGAGATTGCTTTCATAGCACGGGGCGAGGTGTTTGTGACCGCTACCGATGGCGAATTCACCAAGCGCATCACCAACACCCCAACCCGCGAGCAGTTCGTAACCTGGTCGGCCGATGGGAACAGCGTGGTCTATGCCGGTGAGCGCGACGGCAAGTGGAGCCTGTTCAAGACCGAGCGGGTTCGCCCGGAAGCAGAGCCCTTCTTTTTTGCCTCCACACTCCTGCAGGAATCCATGTTGTTTGAAGAGGATGCCGATGTGTACGATGCAGCCTTCTCTCCGGACGGCAAGCAGATTGCCTACATCTACAATCGTCGCTTCTTCCGGGTACGCGACCTGGAATCGGGTCGTACCCGCGATCTGCTCACCCCCGCCGATCTGTATCACATGAACGAAACGGAGCACTACTTTACCTGGAGTCCGGACAGCAAATGGATTGCCTTTGGCTGGGACCCGGTGCTGCATCGCAGCGAGGTGCTGCTTCTGGCGGCCGACGGTTCGGAGCGGGTCAATCTGACCGAAAGCGGCTACTATGACGTTATGCCGAAATGGATTGGCGATGGCGACCGCATCCTGTTTTTCAGCAACCGCGACGGGCTTCGCAGCTATGCCACCAGCGGCTCAACCGAGCGGGATGCGTACATGCTCTTCATGAACCAGGAAGCCTGGGACCGCCACAACCTTTCCGAGGCCGAATTCAAACTGACACAAGAGGTTGAGAAAGCTCTCAAAAAAGAGGACGACGATGACGATGAGGATGAGGAGGAAGCCACGGAGCAGGTTGAATTTGACCTGGAGCATGTCCGTGACCGCCTCGCACGACTCACTATTCACTCCAGCAGCCTGAGCGATGCCGTGCTGTCGAAGGATGGGGAAAAGCTATACTACCTCACCAGCTTTGAAGGCAATGCCAACCTCTGGGAGACCAACATCCGCACCCGCGAAACCAAACAGCTTATTCGTCTGAATACCCGTTGGGGACAGCTCATGTGGGATAAGGACATGGAAAACCTGTACCTGCTTTCCGGCGGCAGTATATCCAAGCTGAATCTGAGTGCCGGAAGCTCCTCGCGCATCAGTATTTCCGGTGAAATGGAGTACGATGCCGTGGCTGAGCGCGAAGCCATGTTTGACATCATCGCCCTGCGGGTGACCAATATCTTCTACGAGCCCACCTTCCACGGCATCGACTGGGACGCTATGACCGAGCATTATCGCCGGTACCTGCCCCACCTGGGCAACTCCTACGAGTTTGCCGAGATGGCTGCTGAGTTGCTGGGTGAGCTGAACGTATCGCACTCCGGTGCCCGTTACAGCGGCTCCATCGACAATGCCGACGCCACGGCGTCATTGGGAGTTTTCATGGACTATGCGCATGAAGGAAACGGAATCCGTATTGCTGAGGTGATTACCGGCGGACCGCTGGACCGCGCTGCTTTTGATCTGGAGCCGGGCATGGTCATTGAGCGCATCGACGGCGAACTGATCACCCCGGACCAGGACATCGCCCGATTCCTGAACCGTAAAGCCGGGGAGTTTGTCCTGCTGGATATTACCGGTCCGGGTCGGAACGACCGCAAACAAATCACCGTGAAACCCATTTCCCTTGGCGAGGAGCGCCGGCTGCTGTATCAGCGGTTTGTGCGCATGAACGAGCGGGAAGTCCATGAGCGCAGCGGTGGTCGACTCGGCTACGTGCACATTCCCGGCATGAGTGACGGTCCGTACCGTAATGTATTCTCGGAAATGATGGGTCGATGGGTAGACCGCGAAGCCGTGGTGGTTGATGCCCGGTTCAACGGCGGGGGCGACCTCGTGGCGGATCTGGCCATGTTCTTCACCGGGGTGAAATTCAATACCTATGCCACCGCCGACCGCGATGTGGGCGGGGAACCAACATCCCGCTGGACCAAGCCTACCATTTCGCTGTACAACGAAGCCATGTACTCCGACGGCCACTGTTATGCCGAAATGTACCGTGAGCTTGGCATCGGGGTTACCGTGGGTATGCCGGTTCCGGGAACGTGCAGTTTTGCGGCCTGGGCAGGATTGCCCGATGGTACGCGATGGGGAGTGGTACCGGTGAGTGCCCGTAATAAGGCCGATCAGTGGATGGAGAATCTGCAGACCGAGCCGGATATTCGTGTTAAGAACATGCCGGGCGTGATTGATGCCGGTCGTGACGAGCAGCTGGAGCGTGCCATCGAGGAGATGTTGCGACAGCTGGATGCCGAGTAAGTCGTGATGTTTACACTGCCGGCTTCATAGGTTGGCAGTGTAAACGTGCGCCATTTGTGGGGTTGTATATCGGCCAGCTAAAAATAATTTCGCCTACTATCTGCAACCCCACTACGGAGTTCGGTACCATAAAAAAGGCCGGTTACCTGGCAGGTAACCGGCCTTTTTTATGGTACCGAACCGGCAATTAGTAAGAGCGTGCAGAATTTCCAATTCAGTATCTGCATAGATGAATTGCATAACATACCTCTATGTCAACGGAATACGTCTAATTACGTTGTCCAATTGTTACGAAAATGGGTATCTGCGGTCGATAATGCTGGGTTAACACAAGTATAATACTATCTAAACAGCGCTTTGGGGAATCAAACCTGAACTTGTACCTACTGATGTATCGCCAGGGCATACAGTTGTCATCCAGCTCCAGTAATTACGTGAAATAAGGTTAGTCAATAAAATTAAATATCTCCCCAAATGCTCTCACTGAAACCGCTCAAATTGAATCAGGTTATTTAGTTCAAAACCAAGGATATTAAGTATGAAATTTTCAGTTTATATCGCTTCGTCGGTTGCAATTCTGTTACTCTGCATCAGCTGCACTCCTGCAGAACGGGTGGTTAACTGCGATGAACTTACCGCGGATAACACCGACCAATGTCTTCGTTTGAATCAGATTCAGGTACTTGGAACCCATAACAGTTATAAACTGGATCTGCCTGAATCATTGATTCAAGCTATTGAGCCTTTCAGTCCGGGTTGGTCAGAAAATATTCAGTACGGACACCGGACCTTGACTGAGCAACTAGCGAACTTTGGCATCAGACAGTTCGAATTGGATATTTTTGCGGATACTTCAGGCGGACGGTTCTCCCGCCCGGCCGGGGCCTTGCTTGCCGGTGATTCACTGTTTATTGATCGAACTAAGATGGATGCACCCGGCTTTAAAGTGCTTCATGTTCAGGACATCGACTACCGCAGTACCTGCCTCACATTGGTTGCGTGTCTTACTGAAATAAGGGATTGGTCCATGCAAAATCCTAACCATCTTCCCATCATGATTCTGGTAGAAATGAAAGATAGTCCGGCTGGCGGCAGGGGAGATTTTCCACTTACCCAACCCATTCCATTTACTGAAGATATTATGGTCGAAGTTGACCGTGAAATTTTTAGTGTCTTTGAAGAGGAGCATCTCATAACACCGTATCAGGTCCGGGGCAATCATGCTACACTGGAAGAGGCCTTGAAGCAGGATGGCTGGCCAACACTTGCCGAAAGCCGTGGAAGGATTTTACTGGCTCTCGATAATACAGGAAGGCATCGTGATATGTACCTGTCATTATCACCCAATTTGAGCGGTAAGGCGATGTTTGTAAGCTCCAAACCCGGTGAACCTACAGCAGGATTTGTAAAGATGAATGACGTACTAAACGATTTTGATGAGATTGTCGCATTAGTGGAGCAGGGTATGATCATACGAACCCGGTCTGATATACCCAACCAGGAGGCCAAAACGGGTGATACAGAAAGGCGCGATCGTGCGTTGTCAAGCGGGGCTCAATTTGTCAGTACAGATTATCCCGAAGAGAGTCCGTACGGATCCGGATTTATTGTGAAGCTACCGGACGCAACCGGTCCGGGTCGGTGTAACCCGGTAACTGCTCCGGTTGGATGTAATAACGACTGGATAACTGAGTAAGCCAGGCAGTCCTTTACCCCCCGCCCCAGAGGAAGTTCTGCCGCAGGGGTTCATCGGCACGACGGAGCAAATGGTTTCAGACCCTGCCCTCCAGAAAATCCTGCCTGAGCGGCTCATCGAACTGTCGGTACTATTACACCCGCCCCTTCAGAAAATCCTGCCTGAGCGGTTCATCGAACCGTTCTATAGCATAGCGCAGCATAGTCCGCGGCATACGCTGGTAGCGCGGCAGCAGAAAACCCAACGCTGCTTCGAAGTCTTTCTTGGCCGCCTCCCGGATCAGCCAGCCCGTCGCTTTGTGGATGAGGTCGTGCGGGTGATTCAGGAGTGTATCGGCAATGGCGAAGGTATGTTCGGTAACGCCTTTGCGGATGTAATACATGGTAGCCACCATGGCGATACGCTGTTCCCACAGATGATCGCGCTGCGCCAGTTCGTACAAATGGCCGGGTTGGTCGGGAAAATAGTGTTTGCCGGGCAGCTGGTAGGCCGAGGAGTCTACCAGGTCCCAGTTGTTGATGTAGTCGGTGCTCCGGAAGTACAGGTCGATGAGGTCCTGCTGTTTCCAACCGCTGTCGTACCGATGGATCATCATAAACAGCGCGGTGAGCCGGCACTCGTGAACCGGGTCGCGCAGCAGGGCTTGGAGGTCGCCCAGGCTCGTTTCGCGGTACCACCGTTTGGCGATGGACCGTTGAGCAGGAACGGTTACGGCCCAGAAGAAATCGCCTTCACCATATCCGCCGGGATGGCACTGGAAAAACCGGGCAAGGTCGGCCACCCGTTCGGGTCTGCCGGCACGCTCCAGGTCGTTTTTTATGGATTGGATGAGGGGCATACGGTGTGCGGTTCAACAACGGTCATTTAGCTGTCTACGAACGGTGATGTAGAAATCATTGCCCAATGCGGCAACACACGGCTATCAAGGATGGGATGCCCATCGCACAAGGCTGTGCGCAGTCGCAGCGGATACGACCGCGACTGCTGCAACAAGTTGCCTTACCCAAACCAGGTTTCAGTCGAATCACTCGGTGTCTTCGGCCCGATTTTCAACTTCCGTGTTGATGCGCTCTGCCAGCTCTTCATCGGCTTGCGATCCGGCCGCAATCTGCTGAAACCGTTCTACGGTCATGTCTTCCTCTTCAATAGCGGCGAGAACACGTTCCTGTGAACCCATCTGAATCATCTGTACCTGCGGACCAATACCGTTGAGCAGCTCCATTTCCTCTTCGGTGACATTCAGCTCGGCAGCGGCCGTGGGGTTTTGCTGCGACTGCATGATGGCTGTGAAGCGTTCGGTGGTCATTCCCGCATCGTTGACCGCCTGAAGAATCTGACGGTCGACGTCGGCCTGAATAGCGTCAAAAGCCAGGGCGATGGTTGCAAATTTACCCACTTCCTCGTCGGTAACATCAGCCGAAACGGCCGGAACTGGTGGCGCGGGCTGCTGGCCGGGCATCTGGGCCATGCTAACGGTTGAAAAAAGAAGAATCGTACAAATTCCGGTTACAAGTTGTTTTATAGTCGATATGAACATGAGTTTTAATCAGGTTAATGTTTTGTCAATGTGTCCTGCACAAATAGGCATCTTTCTGACGGGATGCAAGTACTAATTGCTTCCGGCACATAGTGGAAGCGCTTTTCCGTATCATGTGAATAGGTTTTTCATAATCGGCGATTTTGGATGATATGGTCCGATTATCCTTGGGGGTCACTGTTAAATTTTGTAACTTAGGGTGAAGTTTGGGATAAATATTATCACGTTACTATTTAAACCAGAGGCTTCGTGAAATCGCCCCTGATGCGGCGATGCTCTGCGCGGGCCCGCATCGATTCCCAACATATTTGCCGCAGCGATTTTGCGAGGTTCTCACCAAAAGACCACGTAAAACTATACTATCATGTCTGCACCGAATAAATTCAAAGCCGCCCTCGACCTTCCCTTCCTAGCTGCCGATACCCCAACCTGTTATCGCTCGTTTACCACCGGCGAATGGGTCCATGAAATCAACGTCCGTGATTTCATCCAGAAAAATTACACCCCATACGAGGATGACGGCACGTTCCTGGCCGAACCTACCGACAATACCCGGCTGCTCTGGCAGGAAGTGCTGAATCTGATGATTGAAGAGCAGAAAAAAGGGGTGCTCGATGCCGATACCACCATCGTCTCTTCCGTCGTTTCCCACGGACCCGGCTACATCGATAAAGACCTGGAAAAAGTAGTCGGCCTCCAGACAGAAAAACCGCTCAAGCGTGCATTGATGCCCTTCGGCGGGGTGCGTATGGCCCAAAACGCCCTGGAAAGCAACGGATTCGAGTTCTCCGAAGCAACCAAAGATGCCTTTGCCGCCATCCGCAAAACCCATAACGACGGGGTCTTCGATGCCTACACCTCGGAAATCCGCAAGTGCCGCTCCTCCGGTATCGTGACCGGACTGCCCGATGCCTACGCCCGCGGGCGTATCATTGGCGACTACCGCCGGCCGGCCCTGTACGGCGTTGACCGACTCATCGACGATAAAATCGAGCAGCTGGACTCCCTGGAAGTCGCCAGTCTGGATGAGCATACCATTCGACTCCGCGAGGAGATCAACGAGCAGATCCGCGCCTTGAAAGAACTCAAGGCCATGGCCAAATCCTACGGCTTTGACATCAGTCGACCTGCTGAGAATGCCACCGAGGCTGTTCAGTGGCTCTACTTCGCCTACCTCGCTGCTGTGAAAGAGCAAAACGGCGCGGCCATGTCGCTGGGCCGGGTTTCCACCTTCCTCGATATTTATTTCGAGCGGGACTTCGCCGAGGGAACCCTGGATGAAGCCGGTGCCCAGGAACTCATCGACCATTTCGTCATGAAACTCCGTATGGTGCGCTTCATGCGTACCCCGGACTACAACGAGCTTTTCTCGGGCGACCCCACCTGGGTAACCGAGGTGGTTGGCGGTATGGGCGTTGATGGTCGTACGATGGTGACCAAATCCTCCTTCCGCTTCCTGCATACCCTGGTGAATCTGGGTCCGGCCCCCGAGCCGAACCTCACCGTGCTGTGGAGCGAACGTCTGCCCGAAGGATTCAAGAAATTCTGCGCCGATATCTCCATCAAAACCTCTTCGCTGCAGTATGAAAATGACGACCTCATGCGTGGCTATTGGGGCGATGATTACGGTATTGCCTGCTGCGTATCGGCCATGCGTATCGGTAAACAGATGCAGTTCTTCGGGGCCCGCGCCAATCTGGCCAAGACCCTGCTCTACGCCATCAACGGCGGTAAGGATGAAATCACCGGCGAGCAAATTGGCCCGATCTACGCACCCATCACCGGCGACCGCCTGACCTTCGAGGAGGTCATGCCCCGGTTTGACGCCATGATGGACTGGCTGGCCGGCGTGTACATGAACTCGCTGAACGCCATCCATTACATGCATGACAAGTATTACTACGAACGCCTCGAAATGGCCCTGCACGACCGCGATGTGTTCCGGACTATGGCCTGCGGTATCGCCGGGCTGTCCGTGGTGGCTGATTCCCTCAGCGCCATGAAATACGCCGATGTACGCATCATCCGTGACGACCGTGGCCTGGCCGTTGATTATGAGGTCGACGGCGAATTCCCGACCTTCGGTAACGATGACGACCGAGTAGATCTCATCGCCCGCGATATGGTCCGCCTGTTCATGCAAAAACTGCGCAAGCAGCCCACGTACCGCGACTCCGTTGCCACGCAGTCAGTCCTGACCATCACCTCCAACGTGGTCTATGGCAAGAAAACCGGCAGCACGCCGGATGGTCGTAAGCTGGGCGAGCCGTTTGCTCCCGGTGCCAACCCCATGCATGGTCGCGACAGCAACGGCGCCGTTTCCAGCATGATGTCGGTAGCCAAGCTGCCCTATGAATACGCCCAGGACGGGATTTCCTACACCTTCTCCATCGTACCGAAAGCCCTCGGTCGTACCGAAGAAGATCAGGTCTCGAATCTGGTCGGACTCATGGACGGATATTTCAACAAGGGCGGACACCACGTCAACGTGAACGTGTTCGACCGTGAAACCCTCGTTCATGCCATGGAACACCCCGAGCTGTATCCGCAGCTGACGGTTCGTGTTTCCGGTTATGCGGTGAATTTCAACAAGCTCACCAAAGAGCAGCAGCTGGATGTGATTACACGCACATTCCACCAGAACAACTAAATCGGAATAGCGGCAGTGCCCTTAAGGCCTGCCGCATTCTCACCTGTTGCTATGCAAAATCCAACCGGTTATATCCATTCTGTTGAGTCGGCCGGAACCGTTGATGGTCCCGGTGTGCGGCGGATCCTGTTCCTGCAGGGATGTCCGCTCGCCTGCCTGTACTGCCACAACCCGGACGCCCGACCGTTCAAGCAGGGTCGCAAGACCGATGCCTTCACGGAGCTGCGTGAAATTGCCCGGCAGCGGGCGTTTTTCCAGGCTACCGGCGGAGGGGTAACGATATCAGGAGGGGAGCCTCTGTGTCAGCCGGATTTTGTAAAGGCCATCTTCGAGGGATGCAAACGGATGGGTATTCATACCACGCTGGATACCTCGGGCTTTACCGGCCACAAGGCCGATGATGAGTTGCTCAGCTACACCGATCTGGTACTGCTGGACGTGAAGCATATCAATCCGCACGAGTATAAAGTGCTGACCGGGGTAAAACTGCAGCCCACGCTCGAATTTGCCCAACGGCTGGCTGCACTGCGTAAGCCCGTCTGTCTGCGCTACGTGCTGGTGCCGGGCTACACCGATAAGCCTGAGGCGATGCAGGCCCTGGCTGATTTCATCCGCGACATGCCGAATATACAACGGGTTGAAATCCTGCCCTATCATAAAATGGGCGAGTATAAGTGGAAGGAACTGGGGGTTGAAAACCGCCTGGCCGACACGCCGGAACCCACACCCGATGAAGCGGAGCAGGCCCGGGCTATCTTCCGTCGGGCAGGACTGACGGTGTATTGAGTCGATCGGCGGCGTAATGCGCCAGCAGTAAGTCTACCACAGCCCCGTAGCTGCGCACCCCATCGCGCTGCATGTTGGATTTCAGGTAGGCGTCGTTGATACGCGTTGAAACCCGCTCAACCGGACCCTGATACTCCTGCCAGTAGCGCCTGCGGGCGTTGATATCCCGACGAACTCCCTCGCTTAGCACTGCCGCGGTTTCCTGCCAGGTATCCGGATCAGCCCGATAAAGGGCGTTGCTGGCGTGGATGAAAGCATTCAGTTTCGCGCTGTATTTGAAATCCGGATCGGGATGGTGGATTCCCGCCAGAAACCCGATGAACTCGGCCTCGTCCTCCCGGGCAAAGCCCAGGGTGTGGGCCAGCTCGTGCAGGGTAGTAGAAGGAATGGCCGAATAGGGCATGTCCGTGTTGACGTTGGCCTCCACAAAAAAGGGAAAGTACATGCCGCTGATGCCCGTGTACGACCAAAGCCCGGAGCTGAGTACACTCTTGGCCCGTCGACGGGGCATTTTCAGCTCCGGATAGGCGGCGGATGCATACTGAAACCCAAGATAACCCGACCATAGCGCACCGGTGCTGCCCTTGCGAAGTACCATCACACCCTCCTCATCTTCCTGAACAAAGCGACGGAACTCGGAAGCGGTCTTCGCCAGCATCAGCGTCATCCCTGCCAGCTCTTCTACAGGGCGTTCTTTAACCTCAAGTCCATAACGCTCCGCCATGGGTAACCGCCCGTAATGAAACCCAAAAAGCAACATAAACACGAGGTAGGCGATGGATACGATCCAGACCCCATGCACCCCTGCACGCACCCACACCGGTTTCCCATGCACCTGCGCCCGACGATACACCCTTGAACCAAGCACAATAATCAGCGGCAGGGCCGACCATACCAGAAACTCGGTCAGCGAAAACGGAACCATGGAGCTGAACCAGGCAATGGGGTCGGCTATCCAGCGGAATAATCGCGCCGAGAACCAGGTTTCTGTAAACGACGGGTACCCGGCCAGCAGTCGTTGCCCGCCAAAAGCCACCAGGGCCGGGACCAAGGCCAGGACATCCGGGAGCCGCAATCCGGTATACCAGTCCCGTTGTGTCTGCGGAGTGTTCAAGCCCTCCGTTTCAGGCTTGGTTTCTTTTTGAAAAACGCCCATCACGTCAGCAGGTTGTTAGAAATCATTCCGGGATACTTCGGAAAAACGAAGAGTTCCGTCGATGAAATCCCCCTCGCCAAAACTGCCCACCCATATGAAATACGTGCCGACCGCCGGATTATCCAGGGTAATGGCCGGATCCAACCCATTGCGTGTACCCGATCCGTCATCATTGCAGTACCAGGTTTCCCCCGGTCCCTGCACAATCATGGTGGCATCATCGCTGTTGTCAAAAGCCTCGAAAAACAGATGAAGCTGCGTGGTCTCTCCCGACCAGTCGAGCCGGAAGTCGGGCGCCGAGGCCACGTATCCGGTACATTCCATTGGCAGGGTATGGATGCGGTTGCTTCCACCGGCCAGAACCTCGACTTCAAAAAGATCAGGTTCAAATCCGGCCGCAAGCTCCGTACCACCGTAATGTGGATCCATCGCGGGATCCAGTCCGTCATTGGGTGGGAGAAACTCCTCCCAGGTCGTCATCACCCGATCGGGTTCCAGGGCACGCCAAACAGCTTCAACAGACAGGATTCTACCCAGACTAGTGGAGGTCTCGGCATCTGAACTAATGGAGGTGGGCATGCCCAACATTTCACCGGTAGCAGGATTGAAGGCCAGTCCGCCGCTGTTTCCCGAAGAAATCGTGGCGTTGGTGCGAAACCACATGGGGACGGATTCGCCGCCGAATTCTTCGTACAGAATGGACGCAATATGGCCGGCACTGTAGATCAGCTCATCATCGCCGATGTCCGGATAACCCAGGATGGCGATTTCATTGCCCCGGCTGACCGTGCGTACATCGCTTGCGAAGCGAATTTCAGGGATGCAGAAGTCGCTGGCGTTGCGGCGGCAGCGCAGTTCGCGCAGGTTTACCTCGCGACCGTCCATGTACATCGTAACCCGAAGCAGGGCCGCGTCTAGCTCGGGTGAAAAAGAGTGCAAAATAGCCGTGAACGTGGGCACAACCGGCTGATGGAGATCCTCCAGAACACCGATGACGAACTTGGTATACCCCTCGGCCACATGCCGGTTGGTCAGAATCATCAGCTCGCCATCGCGTTCAAACAAAACGCCCGAACCCGACCCGTCCGGGGCGGTCACCTGTACCACGGCCCTGGAAAGTTCATTGACGGGCTGGCTTTGGGCAATGGCAACGGAACTTAAAGACAGGATGGCGATGAAGGCGGCAGACAGGCGGTTCATAGACAACGTAGGAGTTTGGTGGACGATAGGTTTTCCGGTGGGGAACCTGCTTCGGTTTTTAGGTCCTGAAGAAAGCGGTTAACGGGAGGATCTGAGAAGCGGGAGGCGATTTAATGAGCCGTGTACCAGCATTAACATCACCATCGCTATATTTCAGCGGTATACCATTATATTAAATTCCTGCAAATATACATGATAAAGTCGCAATCCCCCATGTTGTACCGAACCGGAATCCTGACCCTGCTGCTTATGACACTTTTGGCCAATACTGTACCCGCGCAGCAACGCGCCCGCGATCTGGGCATACACACCGGCATTCTCACACCAGGTCACTATAATGCCATTACCGATGTAGATGGGGTACGGGTTGGACATGCCACCCGGATTCAGGGCGACTCCGTGCGAACCGGAGTGACCGTCGTTATGCCGCACAACGGAAACCTGTTCCAAAACCGTGTTCCCGCCGCAGTTTACGTCGGCAATGGCTTCGGTAAAGCTGTTGGTTTCACCCAGATTCAGGAATTGGGCGAACTGGAAACCCCCGTCGCACTGACCAATACGCTGAGTGTCTATGACGTCGCTGCCGGACTGGCGGATTACATGCTCTCGCTGCCCGGAAATGAGGAGGTACGCTCGGTGAATGCTGTAGTGGGTGAGACCAACGACGGATGGCTCAATGATATCCGCGCCCGGGTCGTAACGCAGTCCGATGTTCAGGCTGCGCTGGATGCTGCCTCGGAAGGTCCGGTACCGGAGGGAAACGTCGGGGCCGGAACCGGTACCCGGGCACTAGGTTATAAGGCGGGCATTGGTACATCATCCAGAGTGCTGCCCCAACAACATGGCGGATATACCGTTGGCGTATTGGTTCAGAGTAACTTTGGAGGTGTTCTGGAAGTGGCGGGAGTTCCGGTAGGCGTGGAACTCGGGAATTTTTATCTGTCGGAGGACGTGCCTTACAGCGTTCCCGGTCAACCAACCGGCGCCGCGGAGGGAAACCCGGTCCGTGAAACAGCCGATACGGCGGGTCCGGGCGGTGGTCTCAGTGAAGCATCGGACCTGCATACCCCTGCAGGGGAATCGCTCCGCGCGTCTGGAGTGCAACCTGCCGCCGGTACATCGACCCACCCCGACGGATACGATTTCGATGTTGACGGGTCCATCATGATCATCGTAGCCACCGATGCGCCGTTAACCTCCCGAAACCTCGAACGACTCGCCCGCCGGGCGTTCATGGGTATCGCAAAAACCGGTGGCTTCGCCTCCAACGGGAGCGGCGATTATGTAATTGCATTCAGTACGCATCCCGCTGTCCGAATTCGCCCGGGTGCCGGCTCCGATGTGCAAGTCAACCGTGAACTTCCCAATGCCGCCGTCTCTCCGCTATTTCTTGCCGCAGTGGAGGCCACCGAGGAAGCTATTTTAAACTCTCTGTTCATGGCAGAAACCATGTCCGGTGCTGACGGCCGCACCATGCAGCAGCTGCCCGTGGACCGGGTTCTGGAAATCATGCGCCGGTACAACCGGTTGTCGGAATAAATTCAAAACCTCAGGTGCCTCCCGGCACCCATCCACGCTCAACTCTCATTAAAACCCGTTTCCATGATTCGCATCAACGTCACCCTCGCAACATCCCTGCTCCTGATTATGTTCGTGTCGGCCTGCAGCGGTACCCGATCCGCCACCGATCGTCCGCAGGCAGTCCCCTCCGCCGAATGGACCTCCATCCACACCCCCGAATGGTACGATCCTGCCCTGTATGATACCATTTCCGTGCTCACCTGGAACCTGGAACACTTTACCGACGACCATGACAGTCCCTACATCAGCCATCCCCGTGAAAACAATCCGGATTCCAACCTCGTCCGCCGCCGGGAACTTGCCATGGAAGCCCTCCGGATTATTGACGCCGATATTGTTGTATTTCAGGAGGTAGAAAGTTCGGCCTTCATCACATCCCTCGCCGGCGATTTCCTCGAAGAAATGGGATACCAGCTGTTCACGGGCCGTGAAAGTGATACCTGGTATATGAACGTGGTTATTATGAGCCGCATCCCCCTGGGAATGCTCTACAGCTATGCCAATATCTACACCTATCGCGATGACAACTCCCTGCAACATCATACCAATAACCGGTTGGTATCCGTGGATGTGCTGGTACGACCCGGCTACCACTTCCTGCTCACGGGTGTACACCTGAAGGCAGGTCGCAGCGAAACCGACCGCAACTGGCGTGTCGGCCAGCTTAACCTGCTGCGCGATCATTACGCTCAGGTGCTGGCTATGAATCCGGAAGCCCGCATTCTGCTCACCGGCGATCTGAATATCATGAACGATCACCCGGAATACCACCACGCCCTGGGACAGGGCACAGCTGTGGAATTTGTGGATCCTCTGGGCGATGTCGATTCTTTCACCCATCCGGCCGATAACCCAACCCGTCAGCTGGACTATGTGCTTCCCAACGTGAACATGAATCGCGATCTGGTGCCGGGTTCCAAGCAGATCTTAACGCCATTCGACCCGGTTACGATGGATTTCATCAGTGATCACCTGCCGGTTATCGCACGATTTGTGACTACACCGTAGAGACAGCTGGTGGTCGTTGGATCGATGCCGAAGAACGGGTACCATGGTGTGCTTTTTCAGCAGGCAAAAGTCACCAACAGCTGCCCCCGGGTGAATCGAAGGCAGCTGTTACCCGCATCAACGTCTAAAACGTAAATAATCGAACGTCAGGTCGGCGCATAAATGTGGCAACCTCAGGCGGAGCGGCAGCCGTTACGCCATCCAGCAGGTCATCGGATGTCAGTTCGCGGTTCGGCAGGAAAATGCCGCACACCTCCACGGTAGCCCCACGCTCCATCAATCCGGCCATGAGTTGTACCGGTGTACGACCAGCCGGCGCAAACGAGGGGGCTTCATGTCCTTTCACAGCCAGATACCCACCGTCGCCGCACAGCAGAATGCGCACGTCAGCGCCCTGATTGGCCGACTGCGTTGCCAGCACCATCGCCATCATCTGGGTTTCTGCGTCACCGGTGGTAATCATCACAAACAGGGTTTCATCCGATTCCTGCGCCTGCACGGCGGTACCTGTTGCTATCATCAGCATCATGGTCAGGGCGCCAAGAACTATCATTGGTTTTTTCATGGTATTGTTTCCTTATTAGATTAAAAGTTTTTCGCAAACCAGGATTTCTCCTGCAATTGCTTCATCCACTGGGTCATTACACCCGCATTGTTGATATTGACCTCGTCATCGTAGAAATTACCGCCAACCTTCCGTGCCTTTCCATCGCCCAGATCCAGAATATAGTTGCCCTCGGCGTCAAAAACCTTCTCAGGAGTCTTGCCATAGATGCCGCGCGTGATGTGGTGCGCCACAATGTGTGCCTGAAATTGCGCGAAAACACCGGCTTTGGGCAATTTTTCGTTGCCATCCAGCGGAATGGTGGTGATGTCGCCAATGGCATAGACGTTTTCGAAACCGGTTTTCAGCGACTGGCGGTCTACTTCAACCCAACCCGATTCGCCGGTGAGTCCGGCCTCGCGGATGACCTGCGGGGCCTCATGTTTTGGTGTGAAAGCGAGCAGGTCGAAGGGAACTTCGGCCGTATTTCCATCGGACGTGGTGAAGGTCAGTTTACCTTCCGAGGCACTGGAGAAATGATGGCCGGGCAGGTAGGTAATTCCGCGTTCTTTCATCAGCTCCACGATGTTTCGGGTAACTTCATCACCGGCAAAGGGCATGGGTTCGTCTTCCGGAGTGACCAGCGTAATGGTGGATGCATCACGGATATCATGCTCGCGAAGGTAGCTGTCCAGCAGCATCGCGGCCTCGTACGGGGCCACCGGCGACTTGTACGGCAATGACGAGACCATCACTACCAGATTGCCACCTTTATAGTGTATAAGATTGTCATGAAAATTCTTAGCCCCGTCGATGGTGTAAAAGTTGTGTCCGAACGTATCAAGTTTTTGTTCAATAACCTGCTGTACACCCAGTGAAACCACCATATGGGTTCCTTTGTAGGTGGTGCCTGCGGAGGTAACCGTTAATTCGGCCGGATCCACATGCTCAATTTGACCGAAAATAAACTCGATTCCGGCTCCGGAGGTGGAGCTCAGCTCACGTTCTATCTGCCATTCCTTGCGTTTACCCACCATCAGCCAGGTCAGCGAAGGGGAGTAGGTGCTTTTCTGTTCCTTTTCAAAGACCAGAATACGGGCTACACGGGCATCGTCTTCATTGCCGAGCTGCGCACTGAGTTCACGGGCTGCACATAATCCGCCTATGCCGCCGCCGAGTACTAAAATTGTATGTTCCATCACGTTCTCCATGTTATTGTGTTGATCGATTGTTTTGTTTTGTTGCAAAAATGATTCGGTTGGGGCTGCATCTGCAGCAACGCTTGTGACTTGAGCAGGCATTGCGGACTGCTGGTCGTTCAATTCCGAAGAGGCCGGACTTTCCAGACAACCCTGCTCCGGGTCGTGGTCTACGGCAATTCCATAGTACGCGCACTCGGCAACGCCGATGTCGAGCCTCCAGGCCTGATGTCCACGCTGGTTCAGCTGCTGCACTACCGTATCGGCCATCATACACATTGGGCCCCGGCAGTACGCCACAATTTCAGCTCCGTCCGGAACGGTCTCCAGATAGTCGTGGATCCGGTCTGCCTGCATGGATATGGCTCCACGGATGTGGCTGATCTGATATTCTTCGTCTGGTCGAACATCCAGAATGATGAGTTTTTCATTGCCGAGTTTCTGCGCAAATTCACGCGCAGGCAATATGCGCAGGTCGGTCCGCTCCCGATGGTAGCTGTCTAACAGCTCCTGTGCCTGCCGGTTTTGGGCAAAACCCAGATTCCGAAGCGAATGCCAGACATCGTATACCTGCCTGCCAGCCAGGCGGTAAAAGCTGTATTTGCCCCGTCGTTCAACAACGGCTATTCCGGCCTTGCGCAGCACCTGCAAATGCTGTGAAGCATTGGCAACGGGCATCCGCGTTTGCTCGGCAATGTACTCCACCGATACCGCTCCCTGCGCCAGTAAATCCAGAATTTCCAGGCGATGGGGATTGGCCAGGGCCTTGGTGACCGAGGCTGCTTCTTTGTAGAGAGCCGTTTTTACGTCGCGCGATTTCATATATGGGTGGTTGATACACATCGAATATAGAAAGTCGCGGAATAACATTCAATATTTTTATTGAATGTTAGACTGATATTTGGCCCCGCCCTCAAAAACGCAATCATTCGGGTGTATAGCGCTGCTTTCAGGGGCTGCAAGTGCGTATGCCTGTGGATTTTCCGGCGGGCACCCGCATCAGGCGTAGTTCTGCCTGTTCCACCGATGCGTCCGGCTTTTTGCTCAACGTAGCGGACGCCGGCATCCGGCGTAGCTCTGCCTGTACCACCGCTGCGTCCGGCTTTTTGCTCAGCGTAGCGGGCACCCGCATCCGGCGTGGCTCTGCCTGTACCACCGACGCGTCCGGCTTTTGCCATTATGGCTCAGTCGGTCAGATAATACACGATGGTGGACACCACACGCACCTTCTTGATATGCGGATTGTTCATGTCCCGATTGGTAATGGCAAACTGTCCCTGTGAGGCGGTCTTGATTTTTCCCAACCTGCTATCCGAATCTTCTGCAAACTTTTCGGCAACTTTGCGGGCCTCCATGGTAGCCTCTTCAATCATCACCGGCTTAATTTCATTCAAACGGGTAAACAGATACTCTACCCGATACTGATAGTCTTCTGCCGAGATGATAACCCCCTGTCTGCCTAAAGAGCCGATCCGGGTCATCACTTCCCGTATCTGCTCAACCTGGGTAGAATACACGGTAACCGACTGAGAACCGACATAACGAAATACCGGTGCCGCTTCACCGCCCCATCGTTGTGCCGACCGGTCGGTGACCGAAGGTACATCCACCGAAATTTCGGTGTCATCAAGGCCGTTTTCCTTCAGAAAGGTTACAACACGCTGGGCACCATCATCCAGGAGGCGATAAATTTCTTCCTGGCTGTTGCTGGCCTGGGTAAACTGAATGGGCCAGATGACTACATCAGCCAGATGTTCCTGCTCCGCCAGGCCCCGTACAGTGACGGTTCGGTCAAAACTTCGGTACGTTTTTACCGCACTATTCAGGAAAAATCCAAAAATGGTAAGCCCGACAATCAGGCCAATGCCGATGAATCCGATTCCATTATCTTTGCTGGTGCTCATAGGTGCTGAGTTTCTTGGTTCAAATGGGTTGCTGAAGCACATGAGTCAACCTCAGGATGCTACCGGACCAGCGCCATCGCAGGCGGCAGCCATGACCGCAAGTCGTTCATGGTCAATGTCCGGTAGGTACACACGGAAAACACAGGTGCCGTAGTATAGTAGCATTCTCAACGGCAAAAAGCTACTTCATGAGCATCATTTTCCCGGTCAGCGTTTCTCCGTTGAAACGCAGTTTGTAAAAATAGACCCCTCCGGCCAGTTGACCGGCGTCAAACCGAACCGAATGGAGTCCGGCCGGACGGTTTCCATTCACGAGTACCGCCAGCTCCCGGCCCAGGGGATCGTAGACCGCCAATTGCACGGTACCAGCTTCCGATAAACGGTAGGATAGGGTTGTTACGGGATTGAACGGATTGGGATAATTAGGCAGGAGTTCAACGGATGCCGGAAGCTCGGTCGATTCCGCTACGCTGACGGTCCTGTTATGTAAGGTCCCTAATTCATGCATCAGCGGATGCCGCGCGTCGATGCGGTCGTAGCCAAGGGCCCAGACCATGGCACCACGCAGCTCATTATCAACGATGTAATCCGCCTTCAGACGAAAGGTGGTGCTGTCATCAAAGGTTACAATGCGGGTGGAATCGGGATTCAACAGATACACTCCCTGACTGACCGGATCCCATTCCCGGGTCCAGCCGTTGTCTATCCGGCGCATGGCTTCGTGGTAGGGCACGGCCGCCCCGTTACCGGTTGTACTGGACACCACACCGCACAGTACACCCGCATTAAACTGGCGACCATAACTGGCCAGTCCGACTACAATTTTATTGCGGGGCAGACCCTTTTGACGGTAATGCTGCACACTTTGGTGAATGGAACCCGTGTTGCATTGGGAGTTGGACGGAGCAAACAAAGGGGAATTGTGCCCGGCGCGGTTGGTCCAGGAGCCATGAAAATCATAGGTCATCAACCCGAACCAGTCAACGTACTGGTTCAGCGCAAACACATTGTACCCATTCCGCCAGTCGACCGATGGCATGGCCATGGAAAGTTCATAGGCATCCGGCAGCTCGTCCAGAGCTTCACGCAGCTCGCGCACCAGCACCGTAAGGTTGTCGCGGTCGCCTGCAGCCGGATATTCCCAATCCAGATCAATCCCACCATATCCCTTCGATACCACATAGTCAACCAGGTTGCCGATGAACCGAGCCCGCAGCACGGAGTCGGCTGCAATGGCCGGAAAGGCGTCACTTTGCCCCCATCCACCTACAGAAATAATCGGCAGCACGCCCTCATCATGTGCCCGTTGTATCATTTCGGGATGTTCGGCCTGACTGGTTACCAGGTTGCCGTTGGCATCCGGCCAGATAAAGGCATACGCCAGGTGGGTAAGGTCATCCCACGGAACCTGGGAGGCCGGCAGGGTCGACTTCGACCAATACATATAATAGCCTTTTACAACCTTGTCCTGGGCTGACAGGCATGCAGCGTTGATGAGAAATAACAGGGTTGCTAAACCCAGGAAGCGTGTAGCTAGATTCATGGTAGTGCGAATGCGGTTTCAGCCAAAGACAGGAGCTGTAGATGATATTACTTAGTGTTAAGTTTACCAACGAACGGGCATAGTACAAAGCAATATCGGCACAAGAATGTCAAATAATGTTACGGTTTTGCAGTGGTTGAACTGTGGTCGTGCAGCCGCAAATTACTGACCAACGCCCGGGATATTATTGAAGTCAATGTCATGGAAGACCCCACTTATAAAGTAATGGTACCTGATAGCCGGGGCGTTGCGGATGTGTAGGCGAATCTGAGACGGAAAAGCCAGCTGTCTACCCCTTTTCCCGGGGCTCACACGCATAGTAAACCCCCTCGTGATGCATAAACGTACTGTCTTCCCGGTTTAAATCCAGCGGACCGCCCTCAAAGTTGGTCGCCCGGAAGCCGAGCTCCTGAAACAGACAGGCCGTGGAAGCAAAATCCCAGATGCTGCCACCCCCGATTTCCTTCTTGGGATGTTTGATCATACAGGAGGGGGGATGTTCCAGCACCCGGATGGCATTCAGCACCGATCCCCCGCCCTGAATCACCCGCATTCCCGAAAGGTCAAGTGCATCTACGGTCCCCTCCAGCAGCTGCCGAAGCTCTTCCGGATGAGGCGTTATATCGATGGGTTTGTCGGTCAGGTAGGTCAGGTAGTCATTCGGCTCCGGAACAACCCACGGGCTGTCATTCCGGTACACACCGTGCCCCTTAGCCCCATGGTAGAGGGTATCGGTGCTGGGATCATACACCACCCCGATCACCGATTCACCCTGCCGGGATACCAGCGCGATGGAGACCGAAAACCAGGGCTCTTTCCGGATGAAAGCCAGGGTTCCGTCGATGGGATCAATGCACCAGAAGTAGTCTTTTTCAAACCGGCTTCCATCGTCATCGGTTTCTTCGGTGAGCAGGGCGAGGTTATGCGTTTCGCAGGTAGGTCGCAAGTGCCGGAGTATTTCCGCCTCGCATTCCTTGTCTACGTGTGTGACCACCTGGGATGCATAATTGCTGCCCCCGTCTTTTTGTTGAAAACGGATCTCCAGATCCATGTACGACCGGATGATTTTCCCCGCTGCAAGAGCGGCTTCAATGGCGGTTTGTTTCAGGGGTAACAGATTCATTGTATAGGATGGTTTACGACTGCGTTGGTAACCCGTTCACGTTCAGTTTGTTTCAGGGGCAGTAACTTCATGGCAAAAGATGGTTGATCACTTCGTTGGTTACCCGCTCACTGTAGCTGTTGATTTTCCAGTGGCCCGGGCTCCAGCCTTTTAAAAATCGATGGAAATCGGCCCAGGCCACCCGGTACAGTGCCCTCCACTCGGATTCCAGCGCCGTATTTTCGGTGCCTATGGCACGGTGGAGGTGTTCAAAATAGGTATCCAGAATCCGTTTTTCCGTGACCTCGCATGCGTCTTCATCCAGACAGCTTCCGATAAAGTACGCTACATCCTGCATCCCGCAGCCTCCGCCCGTATACTGAAAATCCACGGCGGCAACGGCATCCTCGCTGGAAAAACAGAAATTGGCCAGCTTGGCATCGCCGTGAACGAGGGTTTTGTAGGAGCAGGAACGTAAGGTGTGGTCTATCAATTCGGCGGCGTTTTTGAGTCGTTTATCCGTGAGCGCCTCCAGCTCCTGCGGACGGGTTTTCAGGTGCCAGTAGGTGCCCTGCTCCCATAATCCATCCGGAGCGATACCCATAAAGCTGGCGTGAAACTGTGCAAGCCACTGCAAAACCCGATCGATTTCGGTCCACCGGAGCCGTGACTTTCGCAGGGGATACCCGCTGGAGTTGAGGTCTTCCAGAACGATGAGTACATCGTCATTGTGATGTGCCACGGCGAGGCAGCGGGGTACCCGGGCTTTGCTTGTTGTACTGTAGCGTTCATACCAGGTGGTTTCGACCTGGTACGATTTCAGCTTGCGCTGGTGCCCGATGTCGGTATTCCAGCCCCGGGGGTGGTCGCCGGTCGCTTTCGTTTGGATATGTTTGACTACGATGCTTTGGTAAGGTCCGCCCTGCGGTTCCATCCGCAGGATCTGACCGTAACCGCTCCAGAGCTCCTGAATCAGGGTTGTATTGCCAATAGACTCCGCACCGGTACACTGCAGGATAACATGCTTGAAGTAGGTATTCATAGGGGCTGAAAATACCAAAGATTACGGAGTTCTTAGGGTATTTCAGCCATTTCCGGTATAACGGTCTGATGGCTCGTAGTTGTTAGAACCGGTATGAGCATTCCTTCTTCGTCCGTTACAAATACAGAAGTATATTCCCCATCTTCCTGAAACCTGGCTTTCAGGGTATCCTGCCGAATAGAAAAGCGAACGTAGTTGACCTCTCCCTGGCGCCTCGCCAGCATTATACCTGGTAGTCTGATGTCTGAAGGTACGTTAGAAATTGGTTCAAGACGTCTGTCCCGATTGATGCGGAAAAACCGACGATTACGTAATCCATTATAGCAATCTCCACCTTTTTCACAGCCACTCAATTCAAGAAATAGATTGTTTTGAGCATCGAAACCAACAATGTGTCCTGAAAAGGATTCCCATGTTGCATCATTAGCTGATATATCGGCCAGCAACCTGGACTCCCGGTCATCTGCATGCACTTCAAATACTTTTACTTCCTGGCTTAAAATCCGGGGTATGCCTCCATTGGGAAACGTGTTTAAAAATCCAGTTGGATTGCGCAATACGTTAGACTCTACCAGTACATAGCCTGTGTACGTGTCTCCCGGTCTCACGACCTGATCAATCACCACTCGATGCTCCTCGGGGCTATATGTGCAGGCCGGGATGCCAAGGCAAATCATCGTCATGAGGCTAACCCAAAGCAGACCTTGGTTATAGCGATTCAAGGATAGCCTTTGGACGTTTAGCAGCTACTCTTAATAAGACCTTTGCCGGACCCTGTGGTTTGCGCCGGCCTTGTTCCCAATTTCTTAGTGTTGCAACACTTATTCCAAGTAAGCTGGCAAATTGATGCTGACTCATATCATATGAGTCGCGGATTTGACGTACGTCCGGATCTTCAATGTTATTCATTCGTGAAGCAACTTGTTTGCCTTTGCGAATCTCGCCAGCCTGGCGAATACTTTCCAGCAGCTCGTTGAACAGTTCTTGTTTCATTTTAAATACTCCATAACCATGTTTCTTAACAGTTTTAGTTGATCAGCCGTTAAATCGTCCGATTCATTCCTGGCGTAAGCGAAGAGCATGTATATCTGCTGTTTGGTGTCAACAAAGTAATATATAACGCGAATACCACCTCGCTTGCCATGTCCGGAACCAGCCCATCGAATCTTCCGCAAACCCCCACTTTGTTTGATCAAATCCCCACTATCAGGTCTAAGAGCAAGTTCCAACTGAAGTAACCTGTAATCTTGCTCGCCCAACAGTGAGGTAATCCGTTTCGTAAAAATGGGTGTTTCAATAAACGGCATATGTTGTAATTGAACTACCTAAATGTACGCCATTGGCACATGTAAATCAATGGCGTAGAGTTCGTATTGAGACTTGATTCTCTGGCTGGTAGAAGAATAGCAAATTAACGGCCTGGTGGTTAAGCGGAAGGGGCTATGGTAATAATAACAATCGCAATGTAGTGAATTACACGCCAAAACCAAACAACGCCAGGCAGTCACTGTCCGCTTGAACCGCATGTTAGTAGCCCCTTTTAGTAGTTGACATTATATGTCAAATGTGACATATTTAGGAATGGCAGTCACTAACAAATACATCGTTTGGCTACACGGAGAAATAAAGACTCCACCGTTCGGGGCTGACTCTAGGCTGAAAGCCGGTTTTTTGATGCGAAGACTGCAGCAAGGTGAGCATTTGGAGTTGCCTGATTCCAGACCAATGCCATCGATTGGCAAAAACTGTCACGAACTACGCATTAATGATGCCAATAAGATTTGGCGTATTGTGTATTACATAGATAGTGAGGCGATTGTTATTCTGGAAGTATTTCTCAAAAAGACTCAACAAACCCCGAAAGAAGTGATAGATCAGTGTAAAAAGCGATTATCACGTTACAAACAGATTACAGGAGATTGAAAGATGGATAAGCTAAAACGTCAAAACTTAGAAAAAGCTGGATTCCGCGTTGGATCAACCGCGGATTTTTTAGAATTGTCTCCCGAAGAAGAAGCGTATTTGGAGATTCGCCTAGAGGTTAGTGAACTTATTCGTTACCAGCGAAAAAAACGTGGTTGGACGCAAGTGCAACTAGCTCGCGCCTTGGGATCCAGTCAATCGCGGGTAGCGAAAATGGAAGTTGGCGATCCGAGTACATCTTTGGACTTGATGTTGAAGGGATTGTTGCGCCTTGGTGTAACCAAGCAGGAGTTAGGAGAATTACTCACAGGTAAATTTCGATTCGCACTCCAACCTGCATAGCTCTTAGCCCGAAGGGCTACTAACGGCCCTGCGGTTAAGCGGGAGAGGCTGTGGGATTTATGACAACCGCAATGTAGTGAATTGTCCTCCGTAACCAAACAACGCCAGGCAGCCATCGTGCGCTTGAACCACGTGTTAGTGCACTATCGAGCGATAAATTTCATGTCAAATCACAAACGTAGCTAGTTAGGGGAAGCTTTCAAGTGGACTTTAGATTCTTCGATTTAACCCAAACTTCTACGCCATTGTCAACGTTTTAACCTTTTTCGCAGGACGATGAACACTCAAGTCGTGCGTAGTTTGTAGATTTAACCAAAATTCAGGCGACGTATTGAATGCCTGAGAAAATAGCCATGCGGTATCTGGTGAAATACCACGCTTTCCCTTCACAATTTCATTGACGCGCTGCACTGGAATGCCCAAATGCGTAGATAGTTGCTTTTGACTAACTCCCATAGGCTCGAGATACTCTTTGAGAAGAATAGTTCCGGGGTGTGTTGCTATTCTATTTTTGGGGATCATAATGAACTCCGGTTACTAGTGATAATCAATAATTTGCACATCGTGAGCTTGACCGTCAAGCCATCGAAAAATAATTCGCCACTGGGCATTAATCCGTATGCTATAAAAACCCTGCAAAGCTTCAAGTCTACTACCCGGCGGAGAACGTAAATCATCTAATGATGTGGCGGCACTCAGAATATCCAGCTTGTAGATTGCCGACTCTTTTACCTGAGTAGGAATCTTTCGAACTTTCGCGCTGGATAAACCGTGAAATAAATCGTGCGTCGCTTTGTCATTAAATGATTTGATCATACCTAAGATTAACACATTCACGGAATGCATGCAATAGCAAGCTTACGTATACAGATGTGGTGACGAACGGTACTCTTCAGGCATGTAACGGCACAGCGATTAAGCGGGCGTGGTTATGGTTTGAATAACAACTGCAATGTAGTTAGATGCCCGCCAAAACCAAACAACGCCAGGCAGCCACTGTCCGCTTGTTACAGCGCAAACAAATGCTTATGAAACCGAGTAGTTCGTACCCGGACCGGATCCATGTTTTTTCAAAAGCTTTTTCGCTACAAGTTCGGCTAATGCTTTCTTAACCGTAGGGCTTGGAATATTCAACTGCTCTGCAATCAAACCTGATCGACTACCAGGATGATTTTCAATAAAGGTTATAATTGCTTTATCACGTGGAGATAGCGTTGCTGCCACACCAGTAATGTTAAGTTTTTCGGTCAATAATTGTTGAATATTAACTAAAGCATCGAAGAAAAAAGCAACCCACTCGGTAACATCTTCATTGGGTCTGCCGGCCTGACAACTACGCAATACCCTGTAATACTCCGCTTTACGACTTTCAATTTCATGCTCAAAACTCACATACTCAATCCAGGCATATTTATGTTTCAACAGCAATAAGGTCGCTAGTAACCTGCTTAAACGCCCATTCCCATCTTGAAACGGATGAATAGTCACAAACTCATAACAGAACAACGCACACTTAACCAAAGGATGTGTTTGTTGGTCTTTGGCGTACCAATCAATGAGAGCACCCATTGCATCCTGTGTTGGAAATCCCGGTAGTGTCGTTTGGAAAATTGTCTGTGATGTACCATCGGGCATTCTCGCTTCTACCGCATTACTTTGCTGTTTGTAATTACCACGATGCCAATCATCTTTTTGGCTAAAACGCAGTAGCGTTTGATGTAAAAACTTCAAGCTATTTTCGGTGATATCGATTTCCTTCCACGATTCTGAAATCATATCATGGGTGTTAAAATACCCAACGACTTCCTGCGAATCACGATCGACAAGCGTTGTGATATCAACGTCCAACAGTAGCGCCTCCACTTGTTCGTCACTTAATTGAGAACCCTCAATACGAGTTGATGCCCCGACACTGCGCACCGTAGCTATGGATTTTAACTGTTTTAGGGTTTGTCCTTCTCTTTTCTCAATAGATGACCAAGACGCATCAAATCGGTCTATTTGACTAATTCGTTTGATCAACTCCCAACTGAGATTGAGCGTTAAATTATGTACGGATGTTTTCATGTAAGAACAGCGAGCATATACGATATGATACGATAATATACGATTTAGATACGATATCCCCGAGGAGAAATGAATAGTTGGCAAGAAATTATCAAAGGATGAGGAGGGCGGTCTCAAGTTTTTAATGCAACACGTTGAGTTTAATGCTAAACTCA